>MDTD01056928.1_pt1 | contig 32277 bp, 25 predicted proteins | sample 811221 | NCBI WGS metagenome assembly MDTD01 (sample SAMN05326646, study PRJNA326480) | marine metagenome | isolation source: seawater | place: Pacific Ocean: South West | collected 2011
CAACTGCGCCAGACGATCACCGAGAAGCGACCGGTGCAGGGCGCCCTGACCATCGATCAGCAAAACCCTACCCCCACCCGCCTCGGCCACCGCCTCGGCCACGCGTGAGTTGTCGGCATGGCAAGCGACCGTCGAGACAGGCCCGGCAAAACGTTCACGCATACCAAACCGTCGAAACTGAAAGCCAAGATGGTGCGTCTCGGGATGGGCATCGGACAGGTCGGGCGTCGCGAAGTTAAACATATGATCAGAACCAATCGAGCGCGAAGTCGGTGAGGCTCGCGCCCGACGCAGCAATCGCACCAGCGTGAGAGCGGGCGCGCGGCAACAATCGCTGCATGTAGAACCGTGCCGTGCTGATCTTGCGGTCACAGAACATGACTCTGTCCCCCGCCGCAGACAGCGCCGCCGCCACCAATGCACTGCGCGCCAACTGCCAGCCACCAAACAGATAGCCGGTCTGCATCATGTAATCGAAGGAACCACCCAGCGCTGAAAAACGATCGTCTGCCAGCGTGGCGAGCAAACCTTGCGTCGTCGCGACGTGCTCGGCCAGCGCCTCGCTCAACTGTGCGCCCATGGCGTTGAGTGCCGCGTCGTCGTGCGCAATCAAGGCACTCGCGACGTCGCGAATTTCTGACTGCATCGCCTCCATGGTGGCGCCGCCATCCCGGCCTAATTTCCGGTTCAGCAAATCAGCGGCCTGAATGCCATTGGTGCCCTCGTAAATCGGCGTGATCCGTACATCGCGAAGGTACTGTGCGGCACCTGTCTCCTCCACGTAGCCCATACCGCCGTGCACCTGAACGCCGAGTGAAGTGACCTCCATACCCAGCTCTGTCAGCCACCCTTTGATCACGGGGATCATCAAATCAATACGCCGCTGGCTCGACTCGCGCGTGCCCTCAGGGCCTGCATGGGCGAGGTCCATCGTCACAGCCTCAGAGTAGGCCAGTGCGCGCATCGCCTCGTTGAGGGCGCGCATGGTCAGTAACATCCGCTTCACGTCAGCATGCTCAATGATGGGCACACCGCCCTGCACACGCTCACGCGCATACGCCACCGCTTTTTGATAAGCCCCCTCAGACGCACCCAAGCCCTGAAGTCCGACTTTCAGCCGCGCCTCATTCATCATCGTGAACATGCAGGCGAGACCCTGATTTTCTTCCCCAACGAGATAACCGATCGCGCCGCCGTTGTCCCCGTAGGCCATCACACAGGTGGGACTACCGTGGATACCGAGCTTGTGCTCCACCGAGACGGGAAACGCATCGTTGCGCTCGCCCAGCGAGCCATCTGCATTCACCAAAAACTTGGGCACAAGAAACAAAGAGATCCCTCGACTGCCTTCGGGGGCGTCGGGAAGCCGGGCCAAAACCAGATGAATGATGTTTTCGGTGGCATCGTGGTCGCCCCAGGTGATGTAGATCTTCTGCCCGAAGATGCGATAGCGATCACCCTCTCGCTCGGCACGCGTTTTCATGGGACCCAAGTCGGAGCCGGCGCCCGACTCTGTGAGGTTCATCGTTCCAGACCACTCTCCCGAGTAGATCTTCTCCAGATAGGTGGCTTGGAGGTCCTCACTCGCATGGGCTGAGATCGCCAGCGCAGCGCCGGCACTGAGGAAAGGCTCCAGTGCAAACGCCATATCTGCGCTGTTCCACATCTCACATGCAGCAGTCCCGAAGAGCTCCGGCAGCCCCTGCCCACCCTGATGCTGTGGCGCGGAAATGCCGACCCAGCCGCCCGCACCCAATTGTTGAATCGCATCTCCGTAGCCCGGGGGAATCGTGACCGCGCTGTCGCTGCAACGCGCAGGATTCGCATCACCAACGCGTCGCAGCGGCGATACCACGTCAGCCGCGAATTTGGCCGCCTCGTCGAGAAGCGCCGTAGTCAACTCACCGCCTAGACCCAGCTCCTCATAATGGGGTAAAGAGCCCAGCACCGTGCCAACGTCGAGCACGTCGTCGATCAGAAACTGCATGTCGTCTGTAGGAGCCGTGTACATGGCGTGTTCCTCAATAGTCAGTGGCGGCCGCATCGTGTGGCGGTTTGCGCGCGATTGTTACGAAACCCAGACCATACGGCAAAAATATGACCGAAGAGTTATAATTCATTTCATGAATGAAGCCGGGCGAGTCTCCCGCATTATATGAAAAACCTGAACCAAATTGATCTGAACCTGCTGGTCTATCTTGAAGTGCTGCTGCGCGAGCGTAATGTCACTCAGGCAGCCAATCAGTTGGGTCTGTCCCAGCCCGCGATGAGCAATGGCCTGCGCAGACTCCGGGCACTATTCGATGACCCGCTTCTAGTCAGAACCTCCGAAGGCATGACACCAACGGAGCGCGCGCTCGAGCTCGAACCGCTGGTCAAGGAGATCCTGCTGGGCGTGGATCGCGCTATGCAACCGGCGACTGAATTTAGCCCCAGCGACGCGCAGATGGTCGTTAGGATCATGGCCAGTGATTACGCAGAGTCGACCCTCTTCCCCGCGGTGCTCACTGAACTCAGGGAACACGCACCAGGCATTACGCTGGACATCATGAATCCATCAGACGTGAGCTTTCTCGATGTCGAACGAGGCAAAGTGGACCTCGTCATCAACCGCTTCGATCAAATGCCGCAGTCGTTCCACCAGATCACACTTTGGCAGGACAGCTTCTCCTGCCTGCTCAGCGCAGATAATCCCATCCTTAACGATTTCTCTCTCGAGAGCTATTTGAGCGCTGACCACATTTGGGTGAGCAAAACCGGCATGGGGGTCGGAGTAGGTGTCGATCCCGGAGACGTCCAGCGACTGGGCTGGGTCGATGCGGCGCTGGCCGAACTCGGTGAGAAGCGCAGGATTCGGGTGTTTACCCGACACTATCAGGCTGCAATGACCCTCGCTGAGCGCAATGATCTGATTGTCACCCTGCCCACCCGAGCCACCTGGCTCAAACGCGACGACCACCGCGTCATTGTGAACGACCCACCCTTTGACATACCGCCCCTTGAGCTCAAGATGGCCTGGAGTCCGCTACTGCACAACAACGCACCCCACCGATGGGTGAGGCAGTTCATTACTGGCATCGCCCGCGCGCTCTAACGCGGCGGCTCAGGCGGCACATAAACTCAACGAATACTGTTTATCGACTCGATCACTGTCATCAATAGTGGTGACTCAGTAGAGTAGCCAAACCTTGATGCCCTCCCCATGCGGCCACATCGCCACAGTCCGGGAATAACGTGAGCAGGAGTTGTGTGATGTCCAAGCGAATCGAATGTGCCGGCCTTCAGATTGACGAGGCACTTCACTCACTGCTGGTGCATGAGATCGCACCGGGAACCGGCATCGACCCCGATCATTTCTGGCAAGGCGTGGCCGACGTGTGGGCTTCGTTGGGACCGGAGAACAAACGTCTGCTCGCCGAGCGCGAAACCTTGCAGGCACAGATTGACGACTGGCATCGCACCCACAAGGGCGATGCATTTGACTCAGGTGCCTATGAGGCATTCCTGAGAGAAATCGGTTATCTACACCCCGAGCCTGCCCCCTTTAGCATCACCACAGATAACGTGGACCCGGAGATCGCCAGCATCGCCGGCCCACAACTGGTGGTGCCGGTGATGAACGCGCGCTACGCACTCAATGCCGCCAACGCCCGCTGGGGCAGCGTGTATGACGCCCTCTATGGTACCGATGCCATCTCCGAGGACGGCGGCGCGGAACGCGGTGGCGCGTACAACCCGGTGCGGGGTGATCGCGTGATTACCTGGGCACGGGACTTTTTGGATACGCATTGCCCGCTAGAGGGCGGCAGTCACGCCAACGCAACAGGCTACGAGGTCGCCGCAGGCGCGTTAAGAGTGCGGCAGACAGATGGCGACCCCGTGGAACTGGCCGACAGCACACAGTTTGTCGGTTACACCGGAGATCCGGCGCAACCTGACAGCGTGCTCCTGCGTCACAACGGGCTACATATCGAGATACAAATCGATTCAGATCATGCGGTGGGCGCCACAGATCCAGCGCACGTCAAGGATGTATGTCTGGAGTCTGCGCTGACGACCATCCAGGACTGCGAGGACTCGGTCGCCGCCGTAGACGCCGAGGACAAAGTGCTTGTGTATCGCAATTGGCTCGGCCTCATGAAAGGCGATTTAACGGACACCTTCCACAAGGGGGGAAGCACCCAAACCCGCCGGTTGAATCCCGATCGCATGTTCACGTCACCCGATGGCGGCACCTTGACGCTGCCCGGCCGCAGCCTGCTGTTCGTCAGAAACGTCGGCCACCTCATGACCAACCCCGCGATTCTCAATGCCGAGGGCGAGGAAATCCCGGAGGGATTCATGGACGGTTTGTTCACGACGTTCTGTGCGCTCCATGACCTCCGCGGCGAGCGCCCGCAAAAAAACTCGCGAACCGGCTCGATGTATATCGTGAAACCCAAAATGCACGGCCCCGACGAAGTCAGCCTGACGGTAGAGTTGTTTACTCAAATTGAGGACCTGTTCGGACTGCCTCGCAATACGCTCAAGGTCGGCATCATGGACGAAGAGCGCCGCACCACAGTAAACCTCGCCGAGTGCATTCGCCGTGCCAGCGAGCGCGTGGTGTTTATCAATACCGGCTTCCTCGACCGCACGGGTGATGAGATCCACACCAGCATGGAAGCCGGCGCCGTCACGGCGAAAAGCGCCATGAAGAGCGAGACATGGATCAACGCCTACGAAGACTGGAACGTCGACGTAGGCCTCGCCTGCGGCCTGCAGGGCAAAGCACAGATCGGCAAAGGCATGTGGGCCATGCCCGATTTGATGGCGGACATGCTCACTACAAAGGTCCGGCACCCCAACGCGGGCGCCAACTGTGCCTGGGTCCCCTCACCGACGGCGGCGACCTTGCACGTCACCCACTACCACAATGTGTCAGTCGCGGACGTGCAGGCAACGCTGGCGGGGGAACCAAGACGGTCTTTGTCTGAACTCTTAACCATCCCACTGGGCGGCAGCGCTAACTTGACGGCCGAGGACATACAACGGGAACTCGACAATAACGCACAGGGCATGCTCGGCTACGTCGTGCGCTGGGTGGAACACGGCGTCGGCTGCTCCAAAGTGCCGGACATCCACAATGTCGGCCTAATGGAAGACCGTGCCACGCTGCGCATCTCGAGTCAGCATATTGCCAACTGGCTGCACCACGGTGTGGTCACCGAAGCGCAGGTGCGCGAGACCCTCTCTCGTATGGCGGCCGTGGTCGACGAACAGAATCAGGCCGATCCCGATTACCGACCCATGGCGCCGAATCAGGATACGAGTCAGGCGTTTCAGGCAGCCTGTGACTTGGTGTTTGCCGGGACGGCTCAACCGAGTGGCTATACGGAGCCCGTACTCCACAACCGACGGCTGGCTTTCAAAGCCGAGGCCTGACTGCCGGAAAAACGCGTCGGCGCCCTACCTCGCTCAATCTTCAACCTCCGACAATTTGTGATGTTTGGGGGTTGAATTCTTCCTTGCAATTCGCGAGTATTGTTGCATATCGCAATATTATTTCAATTTGCGGTTATTTCTGCCCCTCAATACGAGAGGGAACACCATTGCCGGCACGGGTGATTCAGCGGTTTACCTAGGGCAATGCAAACGTTTCAAAGGAGAGAAACATGAAGCAGCCACTGCAACAAAAGGGTTTTACCCTCATCGAACTCATGATCGTTATCGCGATCATCGGCATCTTGGCGGCAATTGCGCTGCCGGCCTATCAGACCTACACCAAACGGGCTAAATTCTCAGAAGTCATCACTGCCACAACCAGCGTCAAAAGCGCGATAGAGGTGTGCTACCAAACTACAGGCGACCTCGCCACCTGCGACGCCACCGATAGTGGGGCGGTTGGCACAGCGGAGACCAATTCCACGGCCGGCAGTTATGTTGCCTCATTGGCCGTGACGGACAACACAGGCGTGATCACAGCTACCGGCTCGGCCGATGTGGATTCCGAAACCTACATCGTTACGCCAGCTGAAACTAACGATACGCTGACGTGGACTGTATCGGGCACTTGTCTCGACTCAGGCTTGTGTAACGGCTAAGCCGTCGCATAACGGGACCAATCGTGGAGAGATGCCCACATCGGTCCCCAGCCAACGTGGGCGGCGGCCTAAACCCTCGCCCCTTTTTAAAACCAATTTGCAAGCCGCGCAGGAGAACCCATCAGTCTAGCGACGAAGCTTGCTTGATCGCTACGCCGAATGCTCGGGTATCTACCGCTGGGTATCGACGGCGCCCCCAGTCCCAAGAGCGGAGAAGATCATGAACGCTCCCATCAGCAGTGAAATCCACTCCAGCATCCATCCAACCATCAATGGACTCGCGGCCCGCCTGATTGGGGAAGGTGTCCTCACCGCAGAGCAAGCTCGGGACGCCGAGAACGATGCCAGGGCAATGCATGTTTCCCTGACGCGCTACCTGATCGACACGTTGGATGTCGACAGCCAAGAGTTGGTCGAAATGGCATCTGTCGAGTTCGGCGTGCCCGTTTTCGACCTTGAGGCAATGAATCTCGATATGTTGCCGGAGCATCAGATCGATGCAGAGCTCATGGTCAAGCACCATGCGGTTCCCCTCTTCCGCCGCGGCCAGAATCTATTCGTCGCGGTATCCGACCCGCTCAACCTAAGCGCCTTGGATGAATTCAAATTTGCGGCGGGTATCAATACCGACGCAGTGCTGGTCGACGACGAAGCACTCCGAAAACTGATTGCGACGCTGGTCGAGAAAGACGGCAGCTTTGATACCGACATAGCGTCGCTCGGCGCCGACGGTGAATACGACCTTGAAATCGGCGACGGCGCGGCGGAGGAAGATGAGGATGCGCGCGACGCCGCTGACGACACACCGATTGTTCGCTTTGTGAATAAGGTGCTACTCGACGCCACTAAACAGGGCGCGTCAGATATCCACTTTGAACCCTATGAGCGTGATTACCGCGTGCGCTTTCGCACTGACGGGGTTTTACGCGAGGTGGTGAGCCCACCGAGAAACCTCGCGCCACGCTTAGCTGCACGCCTGAAGGTGATGTCTCAAATGGACATCTCCGAACGTCGGATTCCGCAGGATGGCCGCATTCAGATGAAGCTATCGAAACAGCGTGCGATCGATTTTCGTGTGAACACGCTCCCCACCATGTATGGGGAAAAGATCGTGCTCCGGATTCTCGATCCCAGCTCCGCTCAAATGGGGATCGACGCACTTGGCTACGAGGAAGACCAGAAAGCCTTGTATCTCGAGGCCCTACAAAAACCCCAAGGCATGATTCTGGTTACCGGCCCCACGGGCTCGGGTAAGACTGTGTCTCTCTACACCGGGCTGGGCATACTGAATGAGCCCGAACGGAATATCTCCACCGCGGAGGATCCCGTTGAGATCAACATGATGGGCATCAATCAGGTGCTGGTGAATCCCAAAGTCGGTCTGAACTTCGCCGAAGCCCTGCGCTCGTTCCTACGACAGGATCCCGACGTGATCATGGTCGGTGAGATCCGGGATCTGGAAACCGCTGAAATTGGCATCAAAGCGGCGCAAACCGGTCACTTGGTGCTGTCGACGGTGCATACCAACAGCGCTGCAGAAACCGTCACCCGACTACTCAACATGGGTGTCCCTGCTTTCAACATTGCGGCCTCCGTCTCGCTGATCATTGCGCAACGCCTGGCTCGGCGCCTGTGCAGTCACTGCGCAGAACTCGAGACTACCGTGCCCGAGGAGGCACTACTGGAGCTCGGTTTCACAACAAACCAACTCCAGACAGATCAGATCAAACGCCCCGTTGGCTGCGCCCAGTGCAAAGATGGCTACAAAGGGCGCGTTGGCATTTATGAGGTCGTGAAGATCACCAAAGCCATCGCCTCCGCGATTATAGACGGCGCCAATTCTCTCGAGCTGGATCACGCCGCACGCAAGGCAGGATTTGCCGACCTCAGGCAGTCAGCACTCAAAAAGTGTGCCGCCGGCCTGATCAGTTTGGAAGAAGTCAGCCGCGTCACCACCGACTAACACACAACACAACACCTCACGTCATTTCAGGGAAGATATGACAGCAGAGAACACAACATTTATCTGGAGCGGGACCGACCGAAATGGTCGTAAATCAACGGGGGAGGTTCTCTCCACCTCCCCTGCCCTTGCCCGTGTTCAACTCCGAAAGCAGGGCATTTCAGCCAAGTCGGTTAAGAAAAAATCGAAACCGCTCATCAGCTTCGGCGCGAAAAAAATTCAACCGGCCGATATCGCCATTTTTACACGGCAGCTGGCAACAATGATGAAGGCGGGCGTGCCGCTGGTACAGGCTTTTGACATTGTCGCAGAGGGTACTGGTCACGAGAAAATGCGCGACCTGATCCTGACAGTCAGAGCCGATGTGTCATCGGGCACCGGCTTGGCGGGCGCCTTGGAGCAACATCCCGCCTATTTTGATGAGCTGTTTTGCTCTCTGGTTGGCTCGGGTGAGAACTCGGGCACTCTCGAGGTGATGCTGGACCGGGTCGCGACCTACAAAGAAAAGACTGAAGCACTAAAGGCCAAAATTAAAAAAGCCATGACCTATCCCATTGCGACGATTGTGGTGGCTATCATCGTGACGGGCATTCTGCTGGTGAAGGTTGTGCCGCAATTCGCTGAGACATTCCAGAGTTTTGGCTCAGACTTACCGGGCTTCACGCTTTTTGTGCTGCGGTTATCCGAATGGGTGCAGAGCTGGTGGTTCATCATCTTATTGGGCTGTGGTGTTGCGAGCTACGTGTTCTCGCGGGCGAAACGCCGCTCAAAGCGTTTCGCTGATTGGCTCGACGCCGCAGCCCTGAACGTACCGATTCTCGGCTCCGTTGTGCACGACGCGGTGATCGCCCGCTTCTCGCGCACCTTATCGACCACCTTCGCTGCGGGCGTGCCATTGGTTGAAGCGCTGGAATCGACTGCCGGTGCCGCGGGAAATGCACTTTACGCGCGGGCCGTACGTCGCATCCGGGACGACGTCACAGCGGGCACCTCACTGGCCCTCGCCATTCGCACCACCGGCCTGTTCCCCACTATGCTTCTTCAAATGACAGCGATCGGTGAGGAATCGGGTTCTCTGGACGATATGCTCGGCAAGGTGGCGGATCACTTCGAAGCCGCTGTCGACAATGCCGTCGACAGTTTGAGCTCATTAATCGAACCGATCATCATGTCGGTATTGGGCGTACTGATTGGCGGGTTGATGATTGCGATGTATCTTCCTATCTTCATGCTCGGCTCTGTAATTTAAGGCCGCACGTCCGTCACACAGGCTTGTGCCAATGACAGCTCTTCACGACCCGACCTTCTTTGTCTGCGCTTGCACCATGCTCGGCTTGGTGGTCGGCAGCTTCCTCAACGTCGTGATCCTGCGTGTACCCAAAATGATGGAGCAGGCCTGGCATCGGGAGTGCTGTGAGTTGCTCGAACAATCCGCGCCCGAAGAGCCGCGGATCAATCTCTCGCATCCAGGATCCCAGTGCCCGGGATGCGGGGCTGCCATCAAACCCTGGCACAACGTGCCTGTTATCAGCTGGATACTCCTTCGTGCACGCTGCGCGAGCTGTAACATGCCCATCTCAGCACGCTATCCGCTTGTCGAACTCGCCACGGGCATCTTCTCGGGTGTGGCGGCCTGGCAATTTGGTTTTGGCGTCGAGGCATTCAGCGCACTGCTGCTGATCTGGATATTGATCGCATTGACGGGAATCGACATCGACACGCAGTTGCTCCCCGATAGTTTGACGCTACCTCTATTGTGGCTCGGTCTGGGCATCAATTTATTCGCAGTCTGGACGCCACTTTCTTCTGCAGTGATAGGCGCCATGCTGGGTTACGGGATCCTGTGGAGCGTTTACTGGCTCTTCAAATGGGTGACCGGCAAGGAAGGCATGGGCTACGGTGACTTCAAACTGCTCGGCGCACTCGGCGCATGGTTTGGCTGGGAGGCAGTGCCCGTGATGATCCTGTTGTCGTCTTTGGTGGGTGCGATTCTCGGCATCGCTATTTTGCAAATCAAACGTCAAGGCCGCGACACGCCGATGCCCTTCGGCCCTTATCTTGCCGGTGCCGGGCTCATCATGCTGTTCGTTGGCGACACACTAAGGAACCAATACTCAGCTTGGGTATTGCTCTGAGATGCTCCGGGTCGGGATAACAGGTGGTATCGGTAGCGGCAAAACCGCCCTGACCGATTGGCTCTCTGAGAAGGGTATCGTGATCGTCGATGCGGATCTCGCCTCACGCGTGATCGTCGCGACAGGGCAACCGGCGCTCGCGGAAATCGCCGAAACCTTCGGTCAGGAATACATACAACAAGATGGTCAACTGAACCGCGCCGCGCTGCGGGCGCTCGTTTTTACTGATGACGGCAAGCGGCAACAGCTCGAAGCGATCACTCATCCCCGCATTCGGGAAGAACTCGCACGGCAAATGGAAGCAGCAGATTCAGCCTATGTTGTGCTGAGCTCACCACTTTTACTGGAGAGCGGGCAGTCGTCGATGGTGGATCTCAGCGTCGTAGTGGATGTCCCCGAGATCACGCAAATTGAGCGAACCATGGCGCGTGACAATAATGCGCGGCAACTGGTCGAGGGCATTATGGCCGCGCAGCTCGATCGCGACACACGTATCTCCCGAGCAGATATAGTGATCAACAATAGTGGCTCGCTTGATGAGCTGTATCAGCGCGGTGAAGTCCTGCACCAAACGCTGCTGGCACGCGCCAGCGAGCACTAACCCTTGCAGAGCCGAGCCAGAATCGGCGTGTTGGCGTCCGGGAAAGGCCACTCACTGAGATCTATTGGAAATTGCCACGCCAAAGGCTGTCCCTCCAGGCCCCGCGGCTCGCCCTGCCAGCGCATGATCCGATGTACATCGAGTCGCACCTGCTTATCACCATAATCGTGCTCAATAGCCATCAGTGGCTCGCTGGCTACAACCTGAATACCGAGCTCCTCTTCTAGCTCACGCTTGAGAGCGTCTCCCACCGATTCGTGAGACTCCACTTTACCGCCGGGGAACTCCCACAGGCCGCCCTGATGGGCATCGGGAGCCCGCCGGGCCACCAGTACACGCCCCTCAGTATCAATCAACACGCCTACAGCAACGACAATGGCCTTCATGTCAGGTTCGATATTCAGCGTTGATTTTGACGTAGTCGTAAGAGAGATCTGTTGTCCAAATCACCGCCTGCTCGTCGCCGCGACTGAGTGCCACTTCGACTACGAGATCAGTGGGATCCATCGCCTCCTGACCCTGAACTTCGGTGTAGGAGGCCGCGCGCGCGCCTTTTTCGGCGATCAGCACGCCATTAATGTGGATAGTGACGGCGCGGGTATCAAACTCTGACAATCCAGCACGGCCGATGGCGGCAAGAATACGACCCCAGTTGGGATCCGATGCAAAGAGCGCTGTTTTAACCAGTGGTGAGTGGGCGATAGTCCGTGCCACCTTGTCCGCAGCCTGCTGGGTCTCCCCTCCTGTGACATGTATCTCCACAAACTTGCTCGCACCTTCACCATCGCGCACGACGTCCTGCGCGAGGGCAATCATGAGCGTCGTCAGCGCCTCGGAGAACTCCCGGCACTCGGGTGAGTCAGCCTCAACGACTACACCACTGCGCCCCGTTGCCGACAGCGTCACGGCATCGTTCGTGGAGGTGTCACCATCAACGGTAATACGATTGAAGCTGGCGTCTGCTGCAGAGGCCAGCAGCGATTCAAGGAGCTTCTGCTCCAGCGCAACATCAGTGGCCACAAAGGCCAGCATTGTCGCCAAGTCAGGGCAAATCATGCCTGCGCCTTTGGCGATACCCGTTATGCGGCATTGTTGACCGCCCAGCTCTACCTCAACGCTGCGCAGCTTGCTACGAGTGTCCGTGGTCAGTATCGCGCCTGCGGCCCGATCCCAATTATCTTCACTGAGATCACCTGCCGCCTCAGCCAGTGCGGTGACGATAAGATCAGAGGGCAATGGCTCTCCGATAACGCCCGTGGAAAAAGGCAGTACCGTCTGCACCGGCACACCCATATGAGTCGCGACGGCATCGCAACATGCCATGGCCGCTGACCAACCGGGCTCGCCCGTGCCGGCGTTGGCGTTCCCCGTATTGACTAGCAAGTAGCGAGGCTCGCCCTGAGTTGCCAAGACATGCGCCGCGGCAATATCGACCGGTGCCGCGCGGAAAGCGTTCCGTGTAAAACGCGCGGCCGTTCGGGTATCCGGACTCAGCGATACCAGTAGCAGGTCGTCCTTGCCGGCCGTCTTGATACCGGCCTGCGCGACGCCCAGCGCCACACCGGGAATTGCGCTCAACTCACTGCTCCCCGCCCCAGCGCACTATAGCGGTACTGCAACGGCACAGGCGAATGATCAGTCAGCATCGGCATCTTCAACTCAATGCCCCATGGCACTGCTTGTATTTTTTCCCGCTGCCACAGGGGCAGGGGTCGTTGCGACCGACTTTGGGTTGGGCCCGTGTCATAGGCTGGGGCGCAGCGGGCGGCGGGGCCGCTTCGCCCGTCTCGGGGACAGCGGAACCCGCATCAGCATGTTCAAACGCCATTTTCTGTTTCGCAGCAGCCTCGCGACGCTGCTGTTCCATGGCGGCAGCCTCATCCGATTGCTGAACCTGCACATTACTCAAGAATCTCACGACCTCATATTTGAGGCGCTGCAGCAGCCCTTCAAATAGCGCGAACGATTCGCGCTTATATTCTTGCTTGGGGTTCTTGTTTGCATAGGCGCGCAAATGGATTCCCTGGCGCAACTGATCCATCACTTGAAGGTGTTCCTTCCAGAGCGTATCTAGCACCTGCAACATGATCTGCTTTTCCAGCTGCCGCATGCCCGGCCCGATACCGGCGGCCTTCTCGTCGTAGGCGTTTTGCACCGAGGTCACGATACGCTCGCGGAGGGTCTCCTCGTGAAGCGAGTCATCTTCGTCCAGCCACTGCGCAATCGGTAGCGTCAAACCAAACTCGCCCTCCAATTGCTTCTCAAGCCCCTGGATATCCCATTGCTCCTCCACGCTCATGGGTGGGATGTAGCCGTCAATGGCGTCACTCACCACGTCATGTCGAATGGCGGTAATCGTCTCTTCGATTTCGTCATCGGACAGCAATTCGTCTCGCTGTCGGTAGATAATCTGCCGCTGATCGTTGGCGACGTCGTCGTATTCAAGCAGTTGCTTTCGAATATCAAAGTTCCGCCCTTCTACCTTCCGCTGCGCTTTTTCGATGGCGTTGGTCACCATACGGTGCTCAATGGCCTCACCTCGCTCCATACCCAGCGCCTGCATAAAGCTCTTCACCCGCTCCGAGGCAAAGATGCGCATTAAATTGTCTTCAAGAGACAGGTAAAAACGAGACACACCGGGATCGCCCTGTCGGCCAGAGCGCCCGCGCAGCTGGTTGTCGATTCGCCGCGATTCGTGGCGCTCAGTGCCGAGAATGTGCAGCCCACCCGCTTCGATCACTGCATCATGACGCGCCTGCCATTCGACAGTCAGCCTCTCGCGGGTTGCGTCGTCGAGCGACTCGCCCTGAGCCGTCAGCTCGGCCTCCAGATTGCCGCCGAGGACGATGTCGGTCCCGCGGCCGGCCATATTGGTCGCAATGGTGACGACGCCGGGCCGTCCGGCCTGCGCAATAATCTCGGCTTCTTGCTCGTGATACTTGGCATTCAGCACTTTGTGCTCGATTTTTTGATTTTGAAACGCCTGCGATAACTCCTCTGAGGTTTCAACCGAGGCAGTCCCCACCAAGACCGGCGCGCCGCTCTCAATACAGGAACGAACGTCCTCGATAATGGCCTCGAACTTCTCTTCGCGAGTCAAATAAACCAGATCGTTCAGATCATCCCGCTTCATCGGCACATTGGTCGGAATGACGACACAGTCCAGGCCGTAGATCTGGCGGAATTCAAAGGCCTCCGTATCCGCCGTGCCTGTCATGCCAGCGAGCTTGTCGTAGAGACGGAAAAAGTTCTGGAAAGTGGTCGAGGCGAGGGTTTGGCTCTCGCTTTGAATTTTGACGCCCTCTTTCGCCTCAATCGCTTGATGCAAACCCTCAGACAGGCGGCGGCCGGGCATGGTGCGACCAGTATGCTCGTCAATCAGCACAACCTGGCCCTCCTGCACGATGTACTCCACATCGCGTTGGAACAATACATGGGCACGCAAGCCTGAGTGGACATGATGGAGTAAGCCCAAGTTGGTCGCGGCGTAAAGCGAGTCGTCCTCCTGGAGAAGGCCCGCCTCCATCAGCATGCCCTCTACCTTTTCATGCCCCTGCTCGGTTAATTCAATGCTGCGCTGCTTCTCATCGACCGTAAAATCCCCTTCCTGCGCTTCCAGTTCAGGCGACAGCTTGGGGATCAGTCGATTCACGGTCTTGTAGAGCTCGGAACTGTCATCGGCCGCGCCGGAGATGATGAGCGGTGTCCGGGCCTCATCGATCAGAATCGAGTCCACCTCGTCGACAATGGCAAAGGCCAGCGTTCCCTGACTTTTATCTCCCATGCTGAACGCCATGTTGTCGCGCAGGTAATCGAAGCCGAACTCGTTATTGGTGCCGTAAACCACGTCACAGCCATAGGCAGACTGCTTTTCTTCTGGGCTCTGACCTGACCTGACAACCCCGACTGACAGCCCGAGAAATTCATAAAGCGGGCCCATCCAGGCGGCGTCTCGGCTCGCCAGGTAATCATTCACCGTCACCAAATGGACGCTGTGATCTGGCAGCGCATTGAGATACGCAGGCAGTGTCGCCACCAGCGTTTTGCCCTCGCCGGTCCGCATTTCAGCGATCTTGCCGTCATGAAGCGCTATACCGCCGATCAATTGCACGTCAAAGTGGCGCATACCCAAGGCACGAACACCCGCCTCCCTCACCACCGCGAAGGCCTCAGGCAACAACTGCTCAAGCGTTGCGCCCTCATCGAGACGCGCACGAAATTCAGCGGTTTTGGCACGGAGTGCATCGTCGTCAAGGGTTTGCATACCCTCTTCCAGCGCGTTGATGCGCGCGACAACCTTACCCATTCGCTTCAGCTCCCGGTCGTTACGGGTGCCAAAAATCTTTTTCATGGTTGAAATCAGCATGGAAAGCTCACTGTTGAGTAACAAGAAATCCTTTAGGCATTGAGAGGGCGCCAGAGCGCCTGGATCGTCTTGTCAGCGATGCGTCCGGCTGATGTAGGTGGCTGGATCGACGGATCGACCATGTTTGAAAACTTCGAAGTGCACATGCGGGCCCGTCGACCGTCCAGTGCTTCCCATCGAGGCGATCACGTCGCCTCGGCGCACAAGATCTCCAACCTCTACATTATTTTCTTTGTTGTGAGCGTATCGCGTGCTGAGCCCATCACCATGAGCGACCTCAACCATTTGCCCATAACCCGATCGGTAACCGCTCCAACTCACTACGCCGCTCGCAACAGCGAAAATTTCAGTGCCTTCTTTTCCCGCGAAATCCACACCATCATGCCAAGCGCGCTGGCCAGTAATCGGGTCGATTCGGTATCCGTACGGGGATGACTGCCAACCTGAGACGATAGGCCTACCTGAGGGCGAAGATTCAGCACGCAATTGTTCAGACGACAGAAGCCCCGCCAAAACATCGAACTGAACTTCCCGTTTCGCAAAAAGCTGGTCGAGCGCGTCAAACTGCTTTTCGATTTTGTTAACAGGCCGCGAACCATCTTGCTCAGTTACCTTCGACGGACCCTCATAGGAAATTGGTATTGACGGCCCACCGAGCGCAGGCATACCCGTAAAATCAAATTCTTCTAGATCGAGACCCGCCAGCTCAGTCAGGTGAAGACCGAGCGCATCAAGACGAGCGACATGCGCCTGCAAGCCTGCAAGCCGCTTCGTCACTGCATACATTTTGGACCGTGCTTCAACACTCAGTTGTGCCAGCGATTCGGCTTGATCCATCGCCTGCTGCTCTTGAGCTGACAAACGCGTCGCTTGTTCAGATATCAACCCCGAGCTAAACCCGGCTTGATAACTGAAGGTTATCAAGCCGATGGGGAGCCCAATAAAGCAAGCCGAGATTAGCGCCCACGACCATTTACCCAGTTCAAGGGTGCGTGATGCAGCTCGGTTATTGAGCAAGATTATCTTCAAAGCTAAGTATCGAGTCAGGAATGGAAAGACTATGCCATTTTCGGCCAACGAGGAAAACCACGATCCGCCGCCAAATCCGGTGATTTGGCACCTTCGAGCCCTCTCAAACTAGTTGCTCCTCACCCGAAAAAGCCCAATCTAAGGGGGAATCAGCAGGGTCATCAAAGGTCGCCCATTCCCAGCAATCCCGGTTATCAAATAGCGCTCGCACCAGCCGATTATTGAGCGCATGTCCCGATTTAACCCCCTCATACTCAGCCAGTAACTGATGACCTGCGAGGTATAGATCGCCGATTGCATCCAACATCTTATGTTTCACAAACTCGTCGTCGTAGCGCAGGCCACCGTCGTTCAGAATTCGGTAGTCATCGATGACAATCGCGTTATCCACACTGCCACCGCGGGCGAGACCTCTGGAGCGCATGTATTCGAATTCGTGCACGAAGCCAAAGGTTCTGGCACGACTGATCTCGCTCACGAACGCCTCGGCGCTGAGGTCCAGCGCTGCGTAACCAACCTGCTCCTTAAAGACAGGGTGATCGAAATCAATGGCAAAGGTTACGCGGAAGCCATCGTATGGCCGTAAGGTCGCCGATTTATCGCCGTCCTGCACAGTGATGTCCCGGGTCACGCGAATGAACCGCTTCGCTGCGGACTGCTCCTCAATGCCCGCAGACTGGAGCAGATACACAAATGGACCCGCCGATCCATCCATAATCGGGACCTCAGGCGAGTCGATGTCGATGTAAGCGTTGTCGATACCCAAACCGCAGAGGGCTGACAGTAGATGTTCGACAGTGGTGACTTGGTAGTCGCCACTGCCCAAACTGGTGGAGAGGTCGGTCTCATCGACCCAGTCCGCCCGGGCGGGGATGTCCCGGACCGGACTGAGGTCGGTGCGGCGGAAAACAATGCCGGTATCCGCTGGCGCGGGACCGAGCATCATCACCACCTTACTGCCCGAATGTAGCCCTACGCCCGTCGACTTAATCGACTCTTGCAGGGTGCGCTGCTTCAGCATGGAAATCCCCCCTCTCGAGCGGAAACCTTACTAGGGCAGCCTACGTCATGCCAGTTCTGCCGCCCCGACTATTCACAGCTTTCGGGGCTTTACAGCACTCGCCGCGGAGGCGACCTAGCACAGCATTCACGCCCGGATCAGTCAGCCTGTCGACGAAGGAAGGCCGGCACGTCGAACAACTGCTCGTCGAGATCCGCATCCATCTTCAGCGCCGCCTGGCCATCCGTCGCACCGGTGGCCTGCTGACGCTTACCGGGTGGCAGGTCATAGTCGTTGTAGTCCGCCCCAACAGTCGCGGGTTTGGCAGGCGCGGTGGGTTCTACAGTGGTCAAGGTTGGCCGAGCCTCAACGTTGCGTAGGCCCGTCGCGACGACGGTGACCTTCAGGCTGTCGGTCATCTCGGGGTCAATCACCGTCCCCACTACAACGGTAGCATCCTCTGAGGCGATGTCCTCGATAGTGGCACCTACTTCAGAAAACTCACCCAGAGACAAATCGAGACCTGCAGTGATGTTCACCAAGATGCCGCGCGCGCCGCTCAAGTCGATGTCATCCAGCAGCGGACTGTTAATCGCGCGCTCTGCCGCGTCTCGCGCGCGACCCTCGCCACTCGCGGTGCCCGTGCCCATCATGGCAGAGCCCATTTCCGACATGACGGTGCGCACGTCGGCAAAGTCAACGTTTACCAGACCCGGACGAATGATAAGGTCAGCAATGCCTTGCACTGCACCCAACAAGACGTCGTTTGCCTCCTTGAATGCATCTAGCAGCGTAGTGTTGGAGCCCAACACCTCCAGTAGCTTCTCGTTAGGAATCGTGATCAGCGAATCACAATGCTGTGCGATTTCCTTCAGGCCTTCCTCCGCTGTGCTAAGGCGCTTCTTGCCCTCGAAACTGAAGGGCCGCGTGACCACCGCAACCGTCAAAATACCCATTTCGCGGGCAACTTCGGCGACAATTGGTGCCGCACCGGTCCCGGTACCGCCGCCCATGCCGGCTGTTACGAAGACCATATCCGCGCCGTGCAGCGCGTCAGCGATGCGATCTTTATCTTCGAGTGCCGCCGCACGACCCACTTCAGGGTTGGCGCCCGCACCGAGGCCCTTGGTGATGCTCGCGCCCAACTGCAGCACAGTCTTGGAGTGAATATCGGATAACGCCTGCGCATCGGTGTTCGCACAGATGAAGTCCACGCCATCGACCTCGTGGTCAATCATGTGCCGAACGGCGTTACCGCCACCGCCACCGACACCGACCACTTTGATCACGGCACTTTGTGGTGCACTATCAACTAGTTCAAACATTGCTTTCTCCCCTTTTTCAAAAAAACCTCTTACCGCTGAGGTCCGTTAAAAAACCAACTGCTTTAAAAGTGTTTGGCAAACCATTCTTTGACGCGTGTTGCAAAGCTGACACCGTCTCCATCACTGCCTTGGCGAGACTGCCCGCCCTCTCGTGAGTCCTCAGCGCCATACAGCAGCAATCCCACTGCTGTGGCGTAAATCGGGTTGCGGATGATGTCGTGAAGGCCCCGGGCGTACTGCGGAGCACCGACACGAACCGGCATATGGAAAATCTCCTCTGCCAGCTCGACAGCGCCCTCCATTTTTGAAGTACCTCCCGTCAACACAACGCCGGCCGGAATCAATTCCTCGTAGCCGGAACGCTTCAACTCAGACTGAATCAAAGTAAACAGCTCGTCGTATCGGGGCTCGACCACCTCGGCCAGTGACTGTCTCGATAAGTCGCGCGGGGGACGATCGCCGACGCTGGGCACTTTGATGGTTTCGTCCGGGCCTGCGAGTTGCGTCAACGCGCAGGCATATCGAATCTTGATCTCTTCCGCATGCTGCGTCGGCGTGCGCAACGCCATGGCGATATCGTTGGTGACCTGATCACCCGCAATGGGAATGACACCCGTGTGCCGGATAGAGCCGTCGGTGAAGATCGCAATATCAGTAGTACCGCCGCCGATATCGACCAGACAAACACCCAGGTCGCGCTCATCTTCGGTGATCACGGAGTAACTCGACGCCAACTGCTCCAGAATGATGCCGTCTACCGTCAACCCACAGCGCTCGACACACTTCGCGATGTTCTGGGCGGCATTGACTGCACAGGTCACGAGATGCACCTTGGCCTCCAGCCGGACACCCGACATGCCGAGGGGCTCGCGGATACCCGATTGATTGTCGATAACGTATTCCTGCGGCAGAACGTGTAGCACTTTTTGATCCGCTGGAATCGCTACGGCCTGCGCCGCATCGATCACCCGGTCAACATCCTGTTGAAAAACCTCCTGATCACGGATCGCTACGATGCCGTGTGAATTCACTGATCGAATGTGGCTACCGGCGATGCCGACGTAGACAGAGTGGATCTGACACCCTGCCATTAACTCCGCTTCCTCCACCGCACGCTGGATGGCGTTCACTGTCGACTCGATGTTGACGACCACGCCTTTTTTCATGCCCCGGGAGGGGTGGGAGCCAATGCCAACCACCTCCATACCACCGTCTGGGTCGATCTCACCCACAACCGCTACGACTTTGGATGTGCCAATATCCAGCCCAACAATCATTTGGTTACCGTCGGCGTTGGCCATTATCCCTCCCCCCCATTGACAGTTGCTTGCATCGCCAGGCCCTCATCACTAAAGGTCACGGCGGCACCGTGCTCGTAACGTAAATCGACTGTTGCGACAGCTCTCGTTGGCAGCTCTGAGTCCCAGAGACGGACAAACCGCGCCACACGCTGGGAGATATCCTGCGCACCCAAGAAGAGCGACAGCCCGTTATCAAACTCAACTGTCACTTGCTCCAGGTCATCCAATAAGAGCGCCGTAATCGACAGATCAGCTGAGCTCAAGCGGTCAGCCAACATTTGATAGCGCCTCATCAGCGACACCTCCGTACCGGCGGGTCCCGTCAGCTTGGGAAGGTGGGCATAGAGCGGGTCTGGCTCCGCTGCGAAGTATTCGCCCTCGTGATTGAGATATCCGCTCTCTCCCCACCGGGCCAGAGGTCGCTGCTCAACCAGGGTCACCTCAATCTCAGCAGGCCAACGGCGTCGCGTATTCACTTCATACACCCAGGGCAAGGATTCGAGCTCTTGGCGAAGATCACTGAGGTCAGCCGCCATGAAACCGTCTGCTATCCGGGGGGCCAGTCGAGCCTGAATCGCTTCACTGTCCAGATGGCGGACATCGCCGCGCACCGTCAGGCGCTCAACCTGCTGCGCTCCCAAGGCGGTACCGCCCTCATATAGACCCGCGCCCATCAGCACCACACCTGAGGCGAGGACGATACGATTCAGCCAGCGCCGAGCGCGTGAAATGGCATGCACCTCTGTGCGCGCACCCTGCGGCGACCTGCCGCGAACGCCCGTTGCCTTGCTAGTCGGCATGGCGTGCCTCCATGCTGTGCTCATAGATTTCAGTTAACAGCTGCGTCAGACTGAGGCCGGCGACCTTGGCTGCCAGTGGCACCAAACTGTGCGACGTCATGCCGGGGATGGTGTTCACCTCGAGCAGCTGCCACCGTTGTGCGGCGTCGCGAATCACATCTACGCGACCCCATACCTCACCGCCTACGGCGCGGAATGCCGCCAGTGCGACGTCGGCAAGTGCTCTCTCGTCGACATCATTGAGGTCCGACGGACAGGTAAACCGGGTTTCATCAGAGCGATACTTGGCATCGAAATCGTAGAACTCGCCTGCGACATCAATGCGGATGCTGGGCAACGCACGCTCACCTAACACGGCCACCGTGTACTCCGGCCCATCAACGAACTGCTCCACCATCACGGGAGCGTCGAAGCCTGCAGCGTGTTCATACGCTGCGGTCAACTGCTGCGCCGTGGTCGCCTTGCTCATTCCCAGTGAGGAACCTTCTAAAGCCGGTTTCACGAACACCGCGCCCAGTTCGCCAATGACCGCCTCCCAATCGCAATCCGGCGTCAACACGCGCGAGGGCGGTGTAAACAAGCCGGCTCCCTGCCACAACAGCTTGGTGCGAATCTTGTCCATCGTCAGCGCAGACGACAGCACACCGCAGCCGCTGTAAGGCAACTTCATGAGCTCGAATAACCCTTGCACCGTGCCGTCCTCGCCGCCGGGTCCATGCAGCAGATTGAAGACAAATTCCACTCCCTCAAGGCGCTCCGGCCAGCCCGGTTCAGCAGGATCTACACGCAGCACATGAGCACCCGCGCCCTCCAATGCAGACGCGACGTTTTCCCCGCTCTCCAGTGAAATTGCGCGCTCCGATGCGGTGCCACCCAGCATCACGGCCAGTGTTTTGTTCTCAAAGGCACTGGCGCTCATTGCAACGCCTCCAGTGACTCAGCACCTGCGAGCGTCGCGGCCAGGCGACCGATATCGCCAGCGCCTTGCATCAGCAGCACATCGTTGTCAGCAAGCACCCCCCTCAGCACTGCGGGCAGTTGGGTCTGAGCAGACACCACAACGGGATCGATCACGCCACGAGCACGAATCGCATTCGCCAGCGTGTGGGAATCGGCGCCATCAATCGGCGCCTCGCCGGCGGCATAGACATCCAGCAGAATCAGCAAACCGCCCTCGCTCAGCACGGAAACAAAGTCGTCAAAGTGGTCACGAGTCCGAGTGAAGCGATGGGGTTGATACACCATGACAACCCGGCGGCCAGGGAAGGCCGCGCGCGCCGCCTGCAATGTCGCCGAAACCTCTGTCGGGTGATGACCATAATCATCAATGAGCTGGGCGCAGCCGCTATCCCAACGTACGTCACCGAGATCTGAAAAACGACGTCCCACACCACCAAATCCAGCGAGCCCACGAGTAATGGCATCGTCAGGAATATGTAGATCGCAACAGAGTGCCGCTGCACCGGCGGCATTCAGCGCGTTGTGGAGACCCGGCATTCTTACCGTCAAGGACAGTGTCGTTTCGTTATCTGATCGGACCAAGTCAAAATGCCCACTCATTCCGTCCGCTCGATAGTTCTCAAGCCGATAGTCGGCATCAGCATGGCGGCCATAGGTCACAACGCGACGCGACAGGCCAGACAGGAGATCTCGCGCACCGGGATCATCCAGGCAAACGACTGCAGATCCGTAGAACGGGAGATTGTGCAAAAAGGCGTTAAAGGCGTCGCGATAGCGCGTAACGTCGCCGGCGTAATGCTCCATGTGATCCGATTCGACATTCGTCACCACTGCCATAATCGGTTGTAGGTGCAAAAATGACGCGTCGCTCTCATCCGCTTCTACAACCAGATAGTGGCCGCCACCCAGCACCGCATTGGCCCCGGCTTGATTCAGCAAGCCGCCGATGACGAAGGTGGGATCTTCCCCCGCCTCGCCAAGAACCGCAGCGATCATGCTTGTCGTCGTTGTCTTGCCGTGCGTCCCGGCGACCGCGACGCCAAAGCGATACCGCATCAGCTCCGCCAGCATCTCAGCACGGGGTACGACCGGTATTCGCAAAGTCTGTGCTGCCAAGCGCTCGGGGTTGTCCTCGGGCACCGCCGCCGACACAACCAGCACGTCTGCCTGGTCAACATGCTCTGCCCGGTGGCCGATATGCACGGTCACACCCAGCGTGCGCAGCCTGTCAATCACGGGGGTCTCGGTCTGATCCGAACCCGTCACGCTGTAACCCAGACCAACCAATACCTCGGCGATACCGCTCATGCCTGCGCCGCCGATACCCACCATGAAGATATGACGAACGCGGCCCATGCCGCCGGGCACCATTGGAATAGGCTCAAGCCGCTGCATGGGCCACCTCCATGAGCACCGCTGCCACGCGCGTTGTGGCATCCCGCTGAGCGGCGGCGCCCGCTGCAACTGACATACTGGCCAAGGTACTGGGGGAGGCAATCCACTGCGCCAGCACATCGGCAAGCGCGTCGGGCGGAGTCGACCCTTGTAGGAGTAGCACTGCCGCCCCACACGCCTCCAGAGCGCGAGCATTGACGGTTTGATGATCATCAATCGCGTGGGGCAGTGGAATAAGAATCGATGCGGTGCCGGTTTGAGCCAGCTCCGAGACAGTCAGCGCGCCGGCTCGGGCGATGACAACATCGGCCCAGGCGTAAGCAGACGCCATATCATCGATGTAGTCGTCACAGCGCAAATTCTGAAACGGTAGGGATGCCCACGCGTCATCCGCTTCCGACCGATTCCGCTGCCCACACTGCTGCCAGACGGTGAGCGAATCATCTGCCCCGCGCGCCCGAAGAGCATCCACTACCTGCGGCAGCAAAGCATTTAAGGGGGCTGCACCAAGGCTGCCGCCAAGCACTAACAGGCGCATTGGGCGTTCCGCAGAAAAGCAGCTCAGTGTGTTCAACTCCTGTCGGTCAACGGGCCGCAACTCATCACGCACGGGGTTACCCACTACCTCCGCACGGTGCGCAGTTGCGAATCGACCCGACAGACCACACAACACCCGCCTCGCAAGCGGGGCCAGCAACCGATTCGTGGTACCCGCTACGGCGTTTTGTTCGTGGATCACGAGGGGGCGTCGCATTAACCACGCGGCCAAGCCCGCGGGCCCTGCGGCGTACCCACCCATCCCGAGCACTACGTCGGGCTGCACGCGTCGAATCACCGCCAGAGATTCCATCACCGCTCGGAGGAGCCTGAAGACACCCAAGCCTCTAGCCAGCAGATTTTTTCCTCGCAAACCTGAGACTGAGAGATGATGGAGAGGTATACCAGCCGCGGGGACGAGTCGCTGCTCAATGCCTCGCTCTGTGCCGACCCAGTCCACAGACCAACCGCTATCAAGCAAACGGCCGGCAACAGCGAGCGCCGGGTACACGTGCCCCCCAGTTCCGCCTGCGGCAATCAATGCGCGGCCCGCCTGGGTAGGCAAATCGATCATGCCACGACCCTCGCTGACGTATCCGGCATGGATCGCTTGGCCGTCGCCAAGGGTTGAGCAATACGCAGTACGATGCCCAGCAACACACAACTCACAATCAGGCTCGAGCCACCGTAACTGATAAATGGCAGGGTCAGTCCCTTGGTCGGCAACAAACCGGAGCTCGCTCCCATGTTGACGAACGCCTGACCGGAGAACATCAACGCCACGCCGAAGCAGACATACGCGTCAAAGCGATGCCCTTGTGTGGCAGCGCCCCAACCGGTCTGAAGAATTCTTGCGATCAGCATTGCAAACAGTGCAATCACCGTTATCGCACCGACCAGGCCTGTCTCTTCCGCCCAAATTGAAAAAACAAAGTCGGTATGCGCCTCGGGCAAATAGAACAGCTTCTGAACACTGTTACCCAGTCCCACACCCCACCATTCACCTTGGCCGAATGCGATCAAGGATTGAACCAGCTGAAAACCCGAGCCGAAGGGGTCCGCCCAGGGGTCTTGATAGGCGGTGAGTCGCTGTAAGCGATAGGGTGCGCTGACTACCAAGGTCGTGAAGGCTACTGCAACGGTGACAACCATCATCAGGACATACAGCAGACGCGCGCCGGCCAGAAACATCATGCCCACAGTCATACCTATGGCGATCACAGTGGTGCCGAAGTCGGGCTCAAGTAGCAGTAAAAACGCCACCACCGAGAGCACGCCTATCAATCTCGCCAAACCGCTCCAGTGTTGACGCACGGCGTCCTCCTGCCGGACCAGATAGCCCGCGGCGTAGAGCAGCAGGGCCAGCTTGGCGAATTCCGAGGGCTGTATCGTTACCAGTCCCAATGACAGCCATCGTTGTGCACCATTGACCTCATGCCCGATGCCCGGCATGAGAACCAAAATCAAGAAGGCAAACGCGAGGAACAACAACCCGGGTGATATTCTTTCCAAGGTGGCGGTAGGACACATGTATGCCACGCCGCCCGCCGCTAACCCGATGATCAAATAAAACGCATGGCGTTGCGTGTGATGCCACGGGTTTCCGAAGTGGAAATCTCCGTATTCGATTGATGCGGAGGCGATGGCGACGAGTCCAATACCCATCAGCATCACGCTGAGCAGCAGCAATACCAGATCGCCCTGCGCCGCCTCCGCTCGCCATGACCGCATCACGCCGCCACCTCCAATGCGTTAACCGCATTGTGAAACTGCTGGCCGCGCTCAACGTAACTCGCGAACATATCCAGACTGGCGCAGGCGGGAGACAGGAGCACAGTGTCGCCGGACCGTGCCTGCGCGGCAGCATAAGCCACCGCCTCTTGCAGCGAGTCCACCGGCTGGACGGTAATCACGTGATTGAGATGCTGCGCGATCTCTGCCGCCGCCTCACCCATGACCACAACGCCGGAGCAGTGCTGGGCAACGGCCTCCTTGAGCAGTGAAAAGTCTTGTCCCTTGCCCTGCCCACCGAGGATCAACCAAATCGTGCCGTCATCGGCGAGACCTTCCAGTGCGGCGACCGTGGCACCGATGTTGGTGCCTTTACTGTCATCGATAAACCGCACGCCGCCGATCTGAGTCACCAGCTGGCAACGATGGGGCAAGCCCCGATAATCCTTTGCCCCCTCGAGCAGGTCCGATGGCGGTAATCCCAGTGCTGAACCCAGCGCCAATGCCGCCAGCACGTTACTCAGATTGTGTCGGCCAGGCAGTTGCAGTGCCTCACCTGACATCAGCGGCGTGAATCCGTGGCAAATCCACGTCACACCCTCGATCTCGCGTAACCCAAACTCGCCGAGATCCGGCTCTCCAGAACGCCACCACACAGTCCCCACGGTTTCGGGCACCAGCGGGATGGTCAGTGGATCGTCACGATTCGCCACCACCTGTGCGACCTGCCTGAAAATCTGATGTTTCGCGCGGTGGTATTCGCCGAGGTTCGCGTAGCGATCTAAGTGATCAGCACTGATATTGAGGACCGTCGCGAGACGCAGCCCAAGGTCATGCGCTCGCTCTAGTTGAAAGCTGGACAGCTCCAAAACGTACAGCTCAGGATCATCTGCCAGTAAATCCAATGCCGGGCGACCCAGATTGCCGCCAACAGAGACCGTGAGTCCGCAGGCTTGCAGCATTTCTCCTGCTAGCGCCGTCACGGTCGACTTGCCGTTCGAGCCTGTGATACCGATAACGGGCGCTTTGGCGGCCTCTGTGAAAAGATCGATGTCCCCGCGAATGCGGCTGCCCTGATCACGTGCGTGAGCGACGAGCGGGTGATCCAGCGCCACGCCGGGACTCACGATCATGTCAGTGCAACCGTCAATGACGGAGGCGTCCACGTCTCCGAACACTGCGGTCTGTAAATCAACCTGCGTCAGTACTCCGGGGTCCGAGGCCATCTCGGCACGGGTATCGATGGCAGTGAAACTGATGCCCTGTTGTCGCCACCAACGCGCTACGGACTGTCCCGTCACACCGAGGCCGAAAATAATGCGTTTTTCGGTGCTGGCAATCGTGGCAGATACGCTCGACATCAGTTCACCTCAACTTCAACGTGGCGAGGCCGAACAGCACAAGCATGACGGTGATAATCCAGAAGCGGACGATCACCCGAGGCTCGGGCCACCCCTTCAGCTCAAAGTGATGGTGAATGGGAGCCATGCGAAACACACGTTTCCCGGTAAGTTTGAAGGAACCAACCTGAATAATGACCGACAGCGTTTCGAGCACGAAAATGCCGCCCATGATGAACAGCACGATTTCGTGACGTGTCATGACTGCCACAACGCCGAGTGCAGCACCGAGTGCCAGGGCGCCAACGTCACCCATGAAAATCATCGCGGGATAGGTGTTGAACCACAGAAAACCCAGCCCGGCGCCTGCAATCGCCCCACAGAAAACCATCAGCTCTCCGGTCCCGGGCAAGTAGGCAATATTGAGGTATTCCGCGAACTCGATGTGACCAGCTAGATAGGCGATCACGCCTAAACCTGATGCCACCATCACCGTCGGCATGATGGCGAGACCATCCAGACCATCGGTGAGGTTTACCGCATTGCTCGAGCCAACAATCACGAAGTAGCTAAAGGGCACAAATAGCCACCCCATCGCCCATGCGACGTCCTTGAAAAACGGCACATACAGGGTGGTCTCCTCAGCAATCACTGCGGTGTCGAACAGGTAGAGCGTGACACCGAAGGCGCACAACGATTGCCACAGGTATTTCCAGCGCGCAGGCAAGCCCCGCGTATCCTTACGCACAACCTTTCGGTAGTCGTCGACCCAGCCAATGGCGCCAAAGAACACAGTGGTGAGGATCGCCACCCACACGTAGCGATTATTCAGATCCGCCCAGAGCAACGTAGCGCCCAGCACCGTGACCAATATCAACGCACCACCCATCGTGGGCGTCCCTGCTTTTTGCAGGTGAGTCTGCGGGCCTTCCTGTCGAATGGTTTGACCAATCTGCAGGCGATTCAAGCGCTCGATCACCACAGGCCCCACGACCATCGAGATCGCCAGCGCAGTACAGGCAGCGAGGATGCCCCGCAATGTCAGGTACTGGAAGACAGCGAACCCGGGATCCAGCGCAACCAGTTGCTCACTTAGCCACATCAACATGCGGGCACCTCCTCCGAGGCCAGCAACCAGGCCACTGTGCTTTCTAAGCCCACCGCCCGAGAGCCTTTGACCCAGATCACGTGATCGGCGGGCATCGAGGGAAACGCAGCCTGCATAGCCGCTTGATCCGGGAAAGAGCACGCGGCAGCGCCAAAAGCATCGGCTGCAGGCGTCGCCTCAATACCCACTGTTATCAGTTGGTCGATGCCAGATGCTGCGGCGTAGGTACCGATTTCATGATGCAATGCTGCTGTCGTGTCGCCGAGCTCCAGCATCGATCCCAACAACAAGACACGATGCCCGGGCTCGCGCGCCAACACATCGATCGCGGCCCTGACGGCTGCGGGATTAGCGTTGTAACTGTCGTCAACGACTCTGCCGGCTTGGGGACGAGCAGAAACCAAGCCACGACCAGCGCCTGGTGTGACCTCAGCGACCGCATTCGCCGCCGCCGCCGGATCGACGCCGAGCTCGATCGCCACCGCTAAAGACGCGAGCGCGTTATTGATGTGCTGATCCCCTGCCAAACACAGGGTGACTGACAGTTGCCCCATGGGCCCATGCATTACAAAGCGCGTACCCTGCACGCCATCGCGCTCGATATTCACAGCACGGTAGTCGGCGGACTCTGCCAGTCCGAAGGTAATTTGCCGTGCGTTGCTCGCCTGCCGTTGCCATTGAGGTAGCCACGCCTCATCGGCGTTCAGCACCGCAAGCTCTGCCACCCCCAGCCCTTCAAAGATCTCGCCCTTGGTGGAAGCAATCGCCGCCACACTGTCGTAGTTAGCAAGGTGCGCCGCCGACGCATTGAGGCAGACCGCAACATTTGGGCGGGCCAACTCACACAGGTAAGCAATATCACCGGGGCGACCCGCACCCATCTCAATCACACCGTACTGATGCGCAGAAGACAGCCCCGCGAGCGTCATAGGCACGCCCAGCTCGTTATTCTGATTTCCCGCCGTAGCGTGTACCGCACCCGCAGGTGCCAACGCCGCAGACAGTAAATTCTTGGTGGTGGTTTTCCCCGCGCTACCCGTAATTGCGACAATGGCCCCCTGAAAAGCTTTGCGCTTCAGATAACCAAATCGACCGGAGGCAGCGGTGACGTCCTCCACCACGAGCTGCGGCATCAACCCGTCCAGTTTGCGCTCCGTCAGCAGGGCCGCTGCACCAGCACGAAGGGCGTTCGGTGCATAACTATGGCCGTCAACCTTCGCGCCATTGATGGCGGCGAATAAATCGCCCATACCCACCTCACGACTATCGACAACCAACCTGCCCAGAGAAACCGAGTCGCCGACGAGCTCACCGCCGGTCTCCTTGGCAAGTGCATCCAACGCGACGGAAACCATCAGGCAGCCCGCCTTAGGGACAAGCTCTCAGTCGCGTGCGCCAGATCGCTGAATGGCAGGCGCGCGCCCTGAATTTCCTGGTAGTCCTCGTGGCCTTTGCCCGCGATCAATACGGTATCGCCCTGCTCTGCCGCTGCGACCGCCATAGCAATGGCGGCAGCGCGATCAATTTCTACTAGGGGTGAGCCGTCCTCACAACCACGAAGAATGTCCTCAACGATCCGTTCCGGCTTCTCAGAGCGCGGGTTATCACTGGTGACCACCACCCGGTCGGCCAATCTGCACGCAATTCGCCCCATCTCCGACCGCTTGCCTTTATCTCTGTCGCCACCACAACCAAAAACGACCCAGATCGCGCCATCCTGCTTAGATTCATTCAGAGCGGCTAGCGCACGCTCCAGCGCATCGGGTGTATGTGCGTAATCAATGACAACGGCAACATCGTTCCCTTCACCAACCCTCTGCAAACGCCCCTCGACGGGCGCGGCGGCTGCGGCGGCAGTCAAGGCGTCTTCGAGCGACACGCCAACCGAGAGGACAATCGATATGGCCGCGACGATATTGAAAGCATTGAAACGTCCAGCCAGCGCAGTTTGGATTTCACCGCCACCCCAAGGCGTCGATAGTTTGAGGGTCAGCGGCGCCGTTTGAAGGACTTCGAAGTTGACCTCTGCACCACCAGAGTGTGCGGAGATACCCAAACCACCCTCGCACCAAATATCCGGGTGCGCGGCGACGGCCTGATCATCCGCGTTGTAAATCCGCGTAGTCGGGTTGAAATCCCGGAACAGTCGCAGCTTCGCGTCGCAGTAATCCTTCATGGTGCCGTGATAGTCGAGATGGTCGCGGGAAAGATTGGTGAAGACCCCCACGTCGATCGACAAACCGTCCAGCCGGCCCTGATCCAGCGCATGGCTGGAAGCCTCTAATGTGACGTAGCTCACGTTCTCGGCGCGCCACTGACTCAGCTGACGATGCAACGCGAGACAATCGGGCGTGGTATTCGTGGCTGATTGGGGCTGCTGGTCCAAACGAGCACCCAGCGTTCCGATGGATCCTGCCGCACCGCGAGTCTGGCGCAGCATTTGCGCCGTCAGGTCGACAACCGAAGTCTTGCCGTTGGTGCCTGTCGCGGCAATCACGGTCTGCGCTTGTGAGGGTGATCCATAAAATCGATCCGCCAGCTCGCCCAGCTTCGAGCGCAGCGCTGGCAACATGATTACCCGACTATCAGTCAGCGTTGATTGATCATCCGCTTCACAAAGCACCGCGACAGCACCTCGGGTAAATGCTGCCGATATAAACTGACGCCCATCCTGTTGCGTCCCCGGGATCGCGATAAACGCATCACCGGGTGTGATTTCGCGGCTATCCAATACCAGCTGTGAAATCTCGATATCTGGGAGTGAAGCATCGTTGAGCAAGGCGCGCACATTCATCGTCATTGGCGAGCCCCTGTGGAAGCCAACAATGCCCCCAAGTCGGTCTGCTCAGGCTGCGCGTTGCGAATGCGAAGCACTTCCTCCGTCACACGGGAGTAGACCGGTGCCGCCGCCAAACCCCCTCCGTAGTGATCCCCGCGAGGCTGGTCAATCAGAATCGCGGTGACATAACGCGGCGCTGTCATCGGCGCGATCCCGACAAACAGCGCGACATATTGATCATCAAGGTAGCCGGCTTCTCCTACCTTATGGACGGTGCCCGTCTTCCCGCCTACCGAGAATCCCGGCACTTGTGCCAGCGTGGCCGTGCCACCCGGCTCGGTGACACGATCCAGCACCCGGAGCACGTCCGCGGCAACAGCTTTATCAATCACCCGCTCCCCTTGGAGTGGCATGTCCGCTTGCTGTTTTAACAAAGTCAGTGGCCGGCGAACGCCACCATTTGCCAGCACGGCATAGGCTCGAGCCAACTGTATGGGCGTTGCACTCAGCCCGTAACCGAATGCCAGTGTCACCTTCTCGATGTCGCTCCAATGGGCCAAGTCAGGCAATTGCCCCGTCCGCTCACCGGGAAACCCCGTCCCGGTCGCCTCACCCAAGCCAAAGCGATACAGCACGTCGAGAATGGCCTCGTGCCCCACGGCTTGCGCGATCTTGGTGACACCTACTTGACTGGATTTTTCGATAATCGTCGAGACGGAGATCTCGCCATAATTACGCGGGTCGTGGAGCACCTTGGCACCCACCCGAATGCGCCCGGGTGCTGTGTCAACGAGACTGTCGATGTGAAACTGGCCACTCTCCAAAGCAGCCACCAGTGTCAGCGTTTTGATCGTAGAGCCCGGCTCATAGGCGTCGGTTAGCGCGCGATTTCTTGCGCTGCTGAAATCGAGGGCGTTACGACTGTTGGGGTTGAAAACAGGGTAATTGCTCACAGCGAGCACCTCACCCGTCCAAGCATCAACAGTCACCGCTGAACCTGCTGTCGCCCCCGTTTCTTTCATCGCGCGCTGGAGCTCGCGGTGCTGGGCGTATTGGAGACGCAAATCGATACTCAATGCCAAGGCCTTGCCCGGCCGCGGCTCCTCGATCACGCCAAAGTCTCGAACCGCATCACCATGGAGGTCCTTAATAAACCGTTTCTTGCCCGGCACGCCTTGCAACCAGTCCTCAAAGACCAATTCGATGCCTGCGATGCCGCGCCCGTCCACGTTCGTGAGGCCTAATACTTGAGCTGTAACCTCACCTGCCGGGTAATAACGCCGATACTCGCGCTCTCCGCGAACACCGGGAAAACCCGCACGTAAAATCTCTCGCGCGAAATCCGGTGTTTGATGCCGAGCCAGATACATGAACTGCTTGTCACCGTAGAAAGCCAGCTTGTCTCGCAGTGCCTGCGCATCCAATCCCAAAAACTGGGCAAGCTCACCCACACGGGGGCTGTCTTTGAGTTGCTGTGGGTTCGCCCAGAGTGAAACGACTGGCGAACTCACCGCCAGAGGCGTGCCATTACGATCAGTGATAAGTCCCCGGTAAACCGGGATTTCAGCGCTTCGAACGGTGCGCAGCGCGCCCTGCTCTCTCAGAAATACCGCTCCCTGCCCGCCATCCGTCACCTGCAGATGGATCAGTCGCGCGATCAAGGTCACAGCCAAAGCACTCAACGCCATCGCGACGATGACGAATCGCCAGCGAGACAGCGCGAACTGATTCCGCTGCCCTCTCACTCTGCCACCACCTGCGACAAACTGAGATCCGGCGCCTGCATGGACAGGTCATCTGCAGCGATCTGGCTGATGCGATGCG
>MDTD01002680.1_pt1 | contig 32272 bp, 27 predicted proteins | sample 811221 | NCBI WGS metagenome assembly MDTD01 (sample SAMN05326646, study PRJNA326480) | marine metagenome | isolation source: seawater | place: Pacific Ocean: South West | collected 2011
CAGCTCCATAGGGACTTCTTGGATAAAATGGTGTTTTTTCATTTTGCGGATTTTCTAAAACTTTACCAAACATTTCTGAACTGCCTGCTTGATAAAATTTAATTTTTTTATCAACTTTTATTATAGCCTCCAAAATTCTCAATGTACCTAATGCATCAGCATTGGTTGTATATTCGGGAATTTCAAAAGAAACAGCTACATGAGATTGAGCAGCTAGATTATAAACTTCATTTGGTTTTATCTTGTTTACTAAATTAAAAACTGAAATTGAATCTGTAATATCACCATAATGAAGAAAAAAATCTTTTTTTTTTACCAATGGATCAGAATAAATATCATCAATTCTAGAAGTATTTATAGTTGAACTTCTTCGTTTAATACCATGTACGGTGTATCCTTTTCTTAATAACAATTTTGACAAATAAGCACCATCTTGCCCAGTAATTCCAAAAATAAGAGCTATTTTTTTTTTCATAAACTTTAAAATTATTTATTTAAAATTTTATATTTTAATAATGCATAAATTGCCTGAAAACCATCTTTAAATTTAATTTTTTTTCCCTCTTCAAAAGTTCTCCCATTATAAGTAATTGGTAATTCTAAAATATTTACTCCCAAGTTAGAAATTTTTGTAGTTACTTCTGGACAAAAACTGAATCCATTTTCCTCAAGATTGATTTTATCAAAAATATCTCTTGAAAAAACCTTATAGCAAGTATGTGCATCTGTAAGTTTTTGTTTATTAATTAAATTGGAAAAAATTGTTAAAACATGGTTAAAAAAAATTCTATAAATTGAAGAAAAATTTTTTAAATCATATCTGTTTTTTCCTAATACTCTTGAACCATATACAACTTTGTATCTATTGCGTAAAATTGGGAATATTAATTTTTTATAATCCCTTGGATCATATTCTAAATCAGCATCCTGAATAATAACGATTTGTCCATCAATATATTTTTTTGCTGTTTTTATACATGCTCCTTTTCCCATATTTTTTCTATGAAAAATAACTTTATCGACAAATGAAGATTTAAAATTTTTAATAATTTTTTTTGTTCCATCACTTGAACAATCATCAACTAAAATTATTTCTTTATTCGGCAGAGATTGTTTGTGAATTTTTGAAATAATCGAAGTTATGGTCTTTTTTTCATTATAACATGGTATTATTATTGAAATCTTTTTTTTATAATTTAACATATTAATTTATATGTATCTTTTATACAAATTAAATCTTGAATAAACTAAATACTTTATCTAATGAAAGTTTTTAAATCTAAAATAAATAATATAACACATGGTAAAAATTTTCAGGTGGTTGACCCTGTGAATATTTACGGTGCTAAATTTGGATCTAACTGTTTTGTTGGACCTTTTTCTGAAATACAAAAAAATGTAACTATTGGTAATAATACAAGAATTCAATCACACACATTTATTTGTGAAAAAGTTAAAATTGGATCAAAATGTTTTATTGGACATGGTGTTGTTTTTATAAACGATAAGTTTGAGGATGGAAAACCTGCAGGGGGTAACAAAAAAAAATGGAAAAAAATAAATATTAGTAATAATGTTTACATTGGAAGCAATTCAACTATTCTTCCAGTAAAAATCTGTTCTAAAGTAGTAATTGGAGCTGGCTCAGTTGTAACTAAGGACATAAAATTACCTGGTAAATATGCTGGTAATCCTGCAAAGAAAATTTAACTAGAAAAAAAATTATAATAAATTATACACCTCAAGGCACTAAAACCATCTTTCCAAGTAATCTTTTTTCCTTCAGAATACTTTCGTCCATAATATTTTACACCTACCTCATAAATCTTAAGATTTTTTTTTGCAATCTTAGCTGTAATTTCAGGTTCAAAACCAAATCTATTTTCTTTTAAATTTATATCTTTAATAGATTTTTTTTTAAAAACTTTGTAACCATTTTCCATATCGGTCAAATTTAAGTTTGAACACATATTGGATAAGACTGTGAGAAACAAATTTCCTAATCTATGCCAAAAATACAAGACTCTTTTTTCACTTGAACCAACAAATCTTGAACCAAAAACTACATCTGCCCCATTTTTAATTATAGGTTTCAATAATTTTTCATAGTCGCTTGGATCATACTCAAGATCTGCATCTTGAACTAACACTATTTCCTTAGACGATAATTCAATACCTCGTCTAACAGAATACCCTTTCCCAAAATTTTTTTCATTTAAGCAAACTTTGATATTAGTCTTATCTAAGTTATTCAATTTTTCTCTAGTTCCATCAGTTGAACCGTCATCAACTATAATAATTTCGTAATCGTATGATTTTACATAGTTCTTTACATTTGAAATTACCCTTTCAATTGTTAAAACTTCGTTAAAACAAGGTATTATTATTGATATATTCATTCAAATATTACTGGTTTTGAATTAATACTTAAATTAAATGTCTCAAAAATCAATGAAAATTTCATTAATCACGTTAACATTCAATTCAGAGAAAACTATATACAAAACTTTAAAATCAATCAGAAAACAAAAAAATAATAATATAGAAAATATAATTATTGATGGTTCTTCGAATGATAAAACTTTAAACATAATTAAAAAATTTAAAATCAGTAATACTGTCTTACATTCTAAAAAAGATAAAGGTATGTACTTTGCACTCAATCAAGCTATGAAAGTGGCGAAAGGAGATATTATTGGAATACTACATTCCGATGATATATTTTTTGATAATAGCGTTATTAAAAATATCTTAAATAAATTTTCTAAAACTAAAGCCAATATAATTTATGGTGACATTCAATACATTAACAAAAATAATAAAATAGTAAGAAAGTGGATTGCAAATAATGAATTATTTAAAAATAAAGTCCTAACATCTAAACATTACGATAAATTAATAAATTTTGGATGGATGCCTCCACATACTGGATTGTTTTTTAAAAAAAATTTAATAAAAAATAAAGTCAAATATAACACTAAATATAAGATTTCATCAGATTATGATTTTATTATAAGAATATTTAAAAACTCTAAATCTAAAATTCTGTATTACCCAATATTTGTTACTAAAATGAAAATAGGTGGAATAAGCAATTCATCAATAAGAAACATAATTAAAAAAAGTGGTGAAGACTATAAAATTATCCGAAGTAATAAAATTGGTGGAATAAAGACTCTTTTAATGAAAAATTTTCAGAAAATTAAACAATTTTTTTAACCTTTTTTTTTACATTTAGATAAATCATAAAACCTAGCTGTTTATCAAGAAATTTGTGAATAAATCTTGGAAGTTTGAATCTTAAAGTCCTTAGAGGAAAATAATGCAAATAAGTTTTTTCAATTATAAAGTTTTTTTTCAATATATCTAAAATTTCTTTTTTTGTGTAAGCAATGCCTTTTGGATTATCCTCCCCATCATAATACCTAACTACTTCTTTATAATCATCTAATAAAAATATTTTGCTTCTTTTTCTACCTTTCAAATTTGGTTGTAATAATTTAAAAGTTTTAACAATATATTTAATCCAATTCCAATTTCTTAGAATAAAGTTCATATAATAAACGCCAATTACAGCAGTTCCATCTTTTTTAAGGATTCTAAATATTTCATCATAACATTTGTTTGGATGCTCGGTATGGTGAATTACACCACTGCAGTGAACATGATCAAAATAATTGTCCTCGAAAGAAGTTTTTTCTGCATTTTGTTGAGAAATTTTTACATTTTTAAAATTATAAATATCACACATTTTTTTTACCAAATCACAAGATGCTTCAGTTAAATCTGCACTATAAAGATCTCTACACCCATTTTCATAAAAAAATCTTGTATACAAGCCTGGACCTGTACCGAGATCTAGTAATCTTTTATTTGATATATCTTTAGGTAATATCCTTTTATCTACTTCACCAGGAAACAAATCATAAACAAAGATTTTTTTGATATTTTCAAAATATTCTATTGTTCCTAATTCAAAATTTACCTCACCATAATACAGTGGATTTTTTTCCCAAAATTCCTTTATTTTATTTATGCTCACGTTTTTTAAATTAAATTTTAGTTGAAGAATTTTTAGTTTAAAACTAACATATATATTAACTTTCAATTATTTCAAATGTTTCAATTATCAAAATTTAAAAAAGCTGAAATTTATAGAGGTAAATTAATAAAATATAGTATTTGGTACCTAATAAATTTTTTTTTTATTAATAGCTTTTTTCCATTTTCAAAAATAAAAATATTTCTATTAAGAGTTTTTGGAGCTCAAATTGGGAATAATGTAATAATAAAAGATAACGTAAATATTAAGTTTCCAGATAAATTATTTATAGGCAACGATGTATGGATTGGATCGTATGTGTGGATTGATAATATTGATAATGTAATTATCAAAGATAATTGTTGTATTTCGCAAGGTATATATTTTTGTACTGGAAATCATAATTTTAAAAAAGAAACTTTTGATTTAACTTCTGAAGAAATAATTATTAATAAAAATTCTTGGATAGGTGCTAAATCAATAATTGGTCCAGGAGTAATTTTAAAAGAAAACTCTATATTTAGTCTAGGAAGTATCATCACTAAAAGCAAAATTTAAATGCTGGAGATATTCGTTTCATCCTTTCTGAACACAATATCACTTATAGGTAGTGGAAGTTTTACTCTTCTATTTTTAAAGGGATTAAAAAAAACTAATTCTGAAAAGTTAATTTTATTAATCATATTTGGTTTACTAACTTCTGCAACTTTTTCCGTATTACTCAATTTTTTTTTTCCAATTAATTCTTTTATAAGTAATATTTATGTAGCGTCTACTTTTTTGATGGGTTTACTCTTTATAAAAAAATTTAAAGAAATAAATTTTTTAGTATTAATAATCTTCACAAGTATTTTAGCAACTCTAGTATTATATAAGAGTCAAAATGTTGTGGACTTTCCCGTCTATCACTCACCATTCTTGAGTATACTTGGCATAGAAAAAGCTATTTTTGGTTTAACAAATTTACATTTTAGATTTGGACATATTTCTATTGTGCAAAATTCAATGGCCTTACATAATATTTCTTTATTTTACCCCAATAACTTTCAATCAATTATACCAGTATTCTTCTCAGCTTTTTCAATATTTTATTTTATTCAAATACAAAATATCAAAAAATATAAAAGTAATAATAAACTATACCTTTTTAACTTTTTTATTTTTTCTTATATATGTATCAAATATTATCGGTTTAATGATTTTGGAAATGACCTACTTTCTAATTTATTAGTTTTCTTTATATGGTCAAAATTTTTTGAAATTTATGAAAATATAAAATTTAAACCTAAAAATCATGATAATGAGGTTTTAATTTTAATTTTAATTTATATTTTATGTTTTTTTAATAAATCTTCATCCATTTTAAATTTTATTCCAATATTAATAATTTTTTTACATACTCAAAAATTCGATTTATTTATCAAAAATTTTAAATTTTTTTTAATAATGGTAATTATTATAGCCTCGTTTGTATCCAAGAATATAATTAGTAGTGGTTGTATTATTTATCCTGCAAGTTTCTCTTGTTTTAAAAAAATGTCATGGACAACTAATACTAAAGATAATTTATCAAGTCCAAAAAAAATATCTATTGAAAGTGAGGCATGGGCTAAAGATTGGCCAAATAGGACAGATAAAAATATTATGAACGCAGATTATATTAAAAAATTTAATTGGCTCAAAACCTGGTCTAATAATCATTTACAAAAAATAGTGAAAAAATTAAGTGTTTATTACTTTTATATATTAATCATTTTAGTTTTAATTATAATTAAAACTAAAATTTCATTTAATTTTAGATTTAATAAAAGAAAAAGTTTAATGATTTTTTTTGCACTAATACCAGTCATTTTTTGGTTTTTAAAATTCCCAATTTATAGGTATTCATCATCAAATTTAATAATATTATTAAATATGGGAATTTTATACTTTGTAAGTGATAAAATAGATTTAAGTAAATTAAAAAGATTTTTTAGGTTTAACAGTTATTTTTTATTTTTAACAATGATTTTACTTAATCTAAATAAAATACATTTGAATATTAAAAATTCCAATTGGCCAAATATAATTCAACCTAATAATTTAATAATTCAGAAACTTTATTTTCAAGATATAATAATCACACAAACAATTAATAATGTTTGTTATTTTAGTGAGTACATCTGTACTCATTTCAAAGTTCCAAAAAATTTAAAGATTAGTAGAAAATCAAATTACATATTCATTGAACATTTAAAGAATAATGATTAATTTTTTAACTTATTTATTAGATAATATTTATTTGATTATTCCTAATACTAATCAAATTTTAGGTTTTTTTGGTTTGATAATCTTCATATTCACATCAAATATCATTGGTTCTTTAATTACTAAAAAAAATAACTTTAGCTCAAATTTTTTTGTAGGATATTCAATAAATTATATATTTTCTTTATTTCTTTTTAGTTTTAAAATTAACGTAAATTATTCATTTCTTTCATTAGTTGTAGTAAGTTTAATTGTATTTTATAAAAAATTTTTTTTTTATTATAAAAAAATAAAAAGTAATTTTATACAAAATAAAAATAAATTTATTTTATTTGCACCTTTAGCCATAGTTATGATTTCATCACAAGCTATAGGTTGGGATACTTTTACACATTGGTTGCCTTTAGCGGATGGTATTAAATCTCTAGATAATTATCCTAAATATGGTCATGGTGAATACTACCCGTTTGCAAGTTCATTAGTTTTATCTAACTCATCAATAATTTTAAATGATTTATCTGAAAATGTTTCTGCACTATTTTCTATATTTATACTAGTTATGTTTTTTCAGACATTAAGTTGTTTTTATGAGGATATATTTGACATAAAAAAAAATAATGTATTTACATTTTTTTTAGTACTTTATGTTTTTTATAATCCCATTCATATGAATAAATTTGTATATACAGCATATTGTGATTTTATTAGTGCAGCTGTATTTTTTTTTCTTTTCTTTCAGATGTACCAATATTTTAGAAAACATAGCGACTTAAATATTATAAGCTTATCTCTTATTGCTTCCCTTCTTGTAGGCCTAAAAAATACAGGTTTAATTTTGGTATTAATTCTATTTTTTACCTTTTTTTTATATTTGATTTACGAAAAAAAATTGAACTATCTTAATTTTAAACCCTTAATTATATTTTTATCTCTTCCTCTATCAGCATTTGTATATTGGCAAATGATTTTAAAATTTAATAATGTATTAAATAGTAAATTTATTCAATTTGCTTTTTTTAAAGAAGAAAATATAATTTTCTTTCAAAATGCCTTCTTACAAATTTTGAATAGACCAACATTTTATATAGTGTCATTTTTCATTATTTTCGTCTTTTTATTTTTAAGATCAGTTAAAAAAAATAAATTTAAGCAAATTAAGGATATCTCTTTTTTATATATAATGTTTTTTTTTCTATGGGTATCATTTGTTATTTTAACATACATCCTTCATTTTGATATAAATGTTTTTTATGCAAATAGCTTTTGGAGATATTGCTCACAAATTAGTTTGGTTTGTAGTTTTGTATTTTTATTTTATATAATTTGGTTTTTCAATAAATTAAATTTATTAAATCTTAAATTTCTTGGAACTATATTTTTAGTTTTAATTTTAATTAATCCTGTAATTTTTTCTTATAAGCTTAGAAGAGATCTTGAGCCTTTGACATTAGAATTAAGTAAATTAAAGAAATATCAAAATCAATATAAAACTATTTTTCTAGCAACAAAAAATAATGCTTACGAGACTGTAAAATTAAATTATTATCTTCAAAAACCTTATGCTCAAAACATAGTAGAAAGTACTAATGTTGATAATATATCCTTATCAGAATTTGAAGACAAAATTAAAGAAAATAGACACCAACTGTATATTTATTTAAAAAAAGATATTAATAATAATATAATAAAAAAAATTTATTTTGAATGAAACTTTTTATACAGATACCTTGTTATAATGAGGAAGAAACAATTTTAAAAACATTAAATGAATTGCCAAAAAGATTAGATAATATTTCTGAAATAAACATAGTCATTATTAACGATGGAAGTACAGATGGTACTTTAGAACTATTAAAGAAAATTGAGGGAATAAAAATAATTAATCTACCTGTTAGAAAAGGTTTGTCTAATGCATTTGTTGTTGGTAAGGACTATTGTATTGAGCATGGTGCAGATATAATTGTTAATACTGATGCTGATAATCAATATGATGCTAATAATATCAAAGACTTAATTGAGCCTATAATAGCTAATAAAAGCGACATAGTTATTGGTGCAAGACAATTTGATAAAATAGTTAATTTTTCAAAAACAAAAATTTTTTTTCAAAATCTTGGCAGTAAAGTTATATCTATTATTTCTGGAACAAACGTACTAGATGCAACAAGTGGTTTTCGAGCATTCTCTAGAGCTTCGGCTAAATCCATTAATATTTTTAACAATTTTACCTATACTCATGAAACAATATTACAGGCCAGCTACAATAACCTCAGAATAAAGTCTGTCTTAATAAATACAAATATTGTTAAAAGACCCTCAAGATTATTTAAATCCAACTTTGAGTATATTTTAAAATCTGCAATTGTAATTTTAAGAGTTTTCATAATATATAAACCTTTTAAATTTTTTACAATTTTGGCTTTGCCTTTTTTTATTAGCGGTTTATTTTTAGAAATTCAATGGGTCATAGCATGGTTAAATGATAAATCATTAGGTCTGATACCTAGATTATTTTTGGGAGGTCTGTTACTTACTTTTTCAATATTGCTTTTTATTGTTGGTATATTTGCAGATTTAATTTCAACAAATAGAAAAATGCTTGAGGAGATCAAGAGGAAAATTAAATAGTATTAAGTGGAACATCAAAATTTAGTAAGAAAAATATTCAAAGAAGTTATATTACCGGGTAACTGTTTTCACTGTGGTCTTTGTGAGGGCTTGACTAACAATCTATTCAAAATGAAAGAGTCAAAAAATGGGCCTATTCCAAATTTAATGAGAAAACCTATACACAAGGATTTAAAAGATTTAAAAAAAATTTTTATTGCTTGTCCTGGAAGAGGAGTGCCTTACAATTTTCTTTTAAATAAGGGAAAGGCTAAAAATAAAAATAATATAATCGGTAATTATAATTCTATCTTCACTGCAAGTTCTAATAGTAAAATTATAAGGCAAAATGGAAGCTCTGGGGGTATTGTTAGAACATTGCTCTTAGAAATGATAAAAAAAAACGTTGTTGATTATGTCTGTGTGTTGAATGAAAAGAAAAAAAAGGTATTAGAATTTGATACGCTAACAACTAAAAGTGAATTCGAAATCAAAAATTTATCACAAAGTATTTATGTTACAACACCAGTTTTGCATAAAATAAAGAAACTTAAAAAAAACAAAAAATATTGTTTTGTCGGACTTCCAGAACATATAGCAGCTTTAAGAATATTAAAATTAAAATTTCCAAACGAATTTAGTCATATAAAATTCTTAATAGGTATTTATGCTGGCACAAATATGTATCCAGGTGCAATCAATTCGTTCTTATCTGCTAATAATATTAAGAATTTAAATGAAGTAAAAAAAATTGATTGGAGGTATGGAGAATGGCCTGGAAAATTAAGAATTGTAACAAAAGACAATAAAGAATTAACATTAAAAAAATTTTATTATAATTACTTAATACCTTTTTTTATATCAAAAAATTGTTTAATAACTCCAGATTTAACCTCCGAACTTTCAGATATTTCAATAGGTGATGCTTGGTCACCAAAACTTGAAAAAAAGGGTTTTGGGTATTCAGTTATAATATCAAGATCTAAATATTTTGATAAACTCTTGAGTCAATTAGAGACAAATAAAAAGATTAGTTTAAAAAAAATTAAATTGATTGACTGTATTAATATGCACGCACACATGATTGAATTTAAAAAAATTGGATCTTATTTAAGATTAAAATTCTTGAAAAAAATGGGTCCTGTTCCTAGCTATGACTTAAAACCTCAGAATGTAAGTTTAAGAAGACAAATAATTGAAAAATGCATTGGATCAATTATTTCAATTTGTTCAATAAACGTAATAAATAAAATTTTCTTAAAATTGAATCCAAAATTTCTTGGCTTTCTGTTCGAAATTTTAAGAAATGTTTGGAAAAAGATTTCTAAATCTACAAAAAGAAGTGGTTTAAATAAAATTAAATTTTCAAAAGTTAACAATATAAGAGTAGAAGAAATGAAATGAATAGATTGTATAGTCAGTTTTTAAAATTTTCTAAAAAAAATTTTAGAAGAAATCTTTCGTGGCTCGACAGAGATGAAGATAGCCCAACATTTGGATCATTTGACAGAAATTTTTGGCATTATAAAACAACTGATTTTAATTCCGATATCTTGCAACAAGGAATTTATACTTTAATTGGATTATATAAAAAAGATATTCCAAACAATTATAAAAAAAAAAAAATAAAAAAACTTATAAAAGCCTCTGTTAACTTTATTTTTAAGAATTTCGAAAATCAAAAGTTTTTTAATGAGTATTATCCAAATGAAAATGGATATCCTCCAATTGCCTTTTTATCAAATATGTTAGGTGACGTTTTTTTTGATTTTCCTGAATTTTTTAACAACGAAAAATTTAAAATGAATTATATAAAAATAAATATTGACTTATCAAAACTTTCTGAACTTCATGCCTCAAATCAATACTCAATAGGTTTAAGTGGTCTATATAAATTTTTAAAATTTTTTCCTGAATATAAAAAAAAAATTCAAATTGGAAATCACAAAAAAAATTTTCTATCTTTACAAGATAAAGAGGGTTGGTTTAATGAATATGATGGATTCGATTTAGGTTATTTAAGTATAACCCTTGAAAGTATTCTAAATATTTATGAAATTACAAATGATAAAGATTTTTTAAAAGCTGCTAACATAGTAATCAGATTCTATTCAGAAATAATAGATAAAGATGGTAACTTTCCCTATACACTTAACAGCAGAAATACTGAATACATTTTGCCCTATGGATTTCTTAAAGCAATGAAATTTAATAAAAAAGTAAATTCTCTTTTTTATTCTATATATAAAAATTTTAATGACTCTTCACATTTTGTTAATGCTATTGATGACAGATATACATCACATTATATATTCTCCAGTTTCGTAAAAAGTCTTCCATATTTAAAAAAGATTAAGAATTTTCAAAAAATGAAATTTAAAAAAAACATTACTTTTAAAAATGCCGGCTTAATCAAAAGGTTTATTGATAAAAAAAATATAACAATTTTTATTAGTATTTTAAAAGGTGGTATAATTAGAATACATGATCATTCAAAAAAAACTGTATACTTACAAAATGGTTATAGAGCTTTAGATTTTAATAAATTATCTACAAATAACTTTCAAAGTAAAAATTGGAGAGGAAATATTCATAAAAGAAAATTCGTTATAATCGGTAATTTTATTGACTGTAAGTTTTTAGAACCAAATACATTTAAACATTTAATTTTAAGACTTTGTTCCTATTTATTTAATAAAAAAATAATTAAATTTCTTAAAAATTACATTATTTTTAATAAAACCAACAATAAGCTAAAATTCAAAAGGGAAATTCAAATTGGAAGCGAAATTACAATTAAAGATACATTTATCGGGTTTAAAAATCAATTTTTAAAACTTAACAATAAACAAAACCTTAGACATGTTGCAAGTGCTGACACATTTAGTGATGAGGATATGATCGATGATATATCCAGTTTAAAAAATTTACGAATAAACAACGATGAATTTAAAATTGTTTCATTTTTTAAATTTTAAAATAAAGGTCCATCCATCTGTGAATTATTGATATCATTACTATACGTTTTGCAGCGACAAACTCACCTTTATTCATATTATATATACAATGATCAAAAAAACTTTTTTTAAATATATCATATTTTTTTTGATATTTGTCATTTAGAAACTCTTTACAAAGTATTTTTAAATTATTTTTATACTGGTTACTTAAAGAAACATAAAAAGCTTTTTTCGGTCTATCAAAATTTTTAAAACCAGAGTTTTTTAAAACTTTTCTAAAAACAATTTTGTTGTTATTTTGATCTGATAATAATTTTTCAGGAATATTAAGAACTAGATTTAATATTCTTTTATCTAAAAAAGGTACTCTAGTTTCTAAACCATGAGCCATACTTAGTTGATCAGACTTAGTGCAAATTTGATTTGGCAACCAAGTATCTAGCATTTTTTTTTGTAAGTATTTGAAATCTAAACTTTTCACTGGATCTTTAAAATTATCATTCATATTGGTATATTTAATTAATTCTTCATTATTTAACAAAGATGTGGAGTTAAGATATGTCAGTTTAAAGTCGTTTAAATTTGAAATTAAATCTATTACTCTTTCCTTTCCTAATTGGCCAAGTTTTTCATCATAATTAAAAAAAAGATTAAGAAAATTTTCAGGTACAAATTTTAAGATTTTGGCAATAAAACTCGAAAAGTAAGGTACTTTATCTAATGACCTTAAATTTTTAATAGTATTTAAATAAAAATAACCACCAAACATTTCGTCAGCACCTTCTCCCGTTAAAACTACCTTATGTTCTTTAGAAGCTACTTTACATAATCTATCAATTGGAAAAATTAGTGAATCTGCTATCGGGAAATCCATTTTATTAATTATATTATCAAAATTTGAAAAAAAATTTTTTTCATCTAAAGAGATATATGTAGTATTTAAATTATAATTCTTACTTAAATTAAAAACACTCTTAGTTTCATCATTTGATTGATTTGTACTAAATGAATAACCGCGTAAATTTTTATATCCATTTATATTTGCAAAATGTAATATCCCTGCAGAATCTATTCCAGATGACAAAAATATTCCAACAGGAACATCAGATCTTAAGTTAATTTTTATTGCATCATTAAATATTTGGTAGCATTCATTTATCCATTCATCTGATGAAAGTTTTATATTATCAAATTTACCAAAACCGTTATCATATTTAAGTATTTTTTTTGACTTTTTTGTATTACACCAAATTAATAATTCTCCTGCTTTTAATTTCGTAATATCTTTAATAAGAACATCACCACTAATTGAATATCTAAACTGAATGATCTCACTTAGAGTTTTTGAATTAAGTTTTTTGTTAAAATTTTTGTTTTCAATTAAAGTTTTTTGTGAAGAACTAAAAAATAGTTCATTATTAATTATAGTATAATATAAAGGTTTTATACCAAATGGATCACAAGCAATTAATAATTTTTTTTTTTTCTTATCGTAAATAGCAAACGAAAACATTCCATTTAGTTTTTGAAGGAATTTTTCACCATAGTGTAAGTACGTTAAAAGTATTGTTTCAGTATCACTTTTTGTTTTAAAATTATAACCGAGGGATTTCAATTCTTCATTGATCTCTAAATAATTATAAATTTCACCATTAAAAACAATTGCACAATCTGAAATCTCTAATGGTTGTTTTCCACTAAATAAATCAATAATTGAAAGTCTAGCATGACAAAGATTAATTTGATTTTTTTCAACAAGTTGACCATTCTCATCGGGTCCACGATATAAAATAGAATTTAGCATTCTATCAAGTTCAACTTGATCTGATTTTCCAGTAAATCCTGCTATACCACACATTTTATGCTTTATTTTTTATTTTTGCCATTAGGGTGACGATTAGAGATAAAAACATCCAAAAAATTATTGAATTTTTATTTGTAAAAAAACTTCCTGTTGTAGCAAATGGAAATATTAGTAAAAAGAAAGTAATGATCATATAATTTAAATTATCATTATCTTTTGTATTAAAAAAAATAAATTTATACAAAATTCTTAATATTATCAAACCAAAGAGCATATAACCCAATAAACCTACTTCAGATAAAATTTCTAAATGAATATTGTGAGGATGACTTGTGCATTTATATTTACTAAACTGAATAATATCTAAATCATAAACTTTTGAATATTTTTTATCATCTAAATTTTTACAAACTTTTCTAAAATTTTTAATACCAACACCTAAAAATTTGTTTTCTTTAAAAATTTCATAAGCAGAAATAAAATGTATAATATGTGGAGAGTGTTTAATTGTACTGTTAATTTTATTTCCCTTTACATCAGTTATTTTATATCCCAAGGATTGAAGTAAATGACTTCCATACCTGTATTGAAGATTTTTTATTTTATTTGTAAGTTTTTCATTTAAATTAAAATTTGATAGATTAAAAATTAAAAAAAACAAAATTAAAGATGAAGAAAAAATAACAATTAAGAATTTAAAATTCTTTTTTAAATCTAAAAATGATAACAAAATTACTCCAAAAATAAATAATATCATATTTGATTTTTCGCCAGATAAGATTAGTGTAAAAATTGCTAAAAATATAAGAAGATATTTTAATTTTTGATTTGATAAAAAATAACATCCAAAAGAGATGAAGAAAAAATATTTCAAAAAAGAGCCTGATATTAATTCATCTCCAAATGGTCCTTGATATCGAGTTCCTTTTAGGCCAGGTGTATATCCAAATATGTCTTTTTCAAAAGTAAATTGGAAAAGTACGTCAAAGATGACAAATGAAATTGCAATAAATGAAAAATTTATAAGTTTTTCAAAATTTTTTTTATCATAAAAATTTATTATATATAAATAAAATAAAGGAAAACGGACATAAGCTAAACTTTTAATTATAGATAGATTTTCTTTAGACAAAAGGGAGGATAAAAATACTACAATAAAAAATAGTAAAACAAAAATTAGGTTAATTTTATCAACAATTATAATGTGATTTTTTTGGTTGAAATTTTTTATTAAAAAGAAAATTAAATAAATTGCAGCCATTGCTACTGGTATTTCCATCCAGGGCGCACCCAGAATATACAGAAATGGCATAAAACTGATTGAAAGATTTATAAAATTGACTAAATCATAACTATTATCCTTAACGTTAATTTTTGTATGCATTTTTTAAGTTTAATACTTTTGATTATTTCTTTTCTTTTTTTGTATTACTATAATCCAATTAGTAAATACATAAATTTATTAGATATCCCTGATAAAAAACGAAAAATACATTTAAACACGACTCCAAAATCTGGTGGTATAATTATTTATTTATTTGGAATTAACTATTTTTTAATTAGCTACTTAAATGAACAAATTTTACTATCTCAATTAATTTCGTTAATGTTATCATTATCTTTAATTTTTGCTATTTTTTTGATTGACGATATTAAAGACATTAATGCAAATTTAAGATTAATTTTAGTTGCAGTAATACTACTTATTTTTTTTGAAATTAATGAATCAATTTTAATTAAAGAATTAATTTTTTCTAGTGTATCATTTAATATAAATTTAAATAAAGCTGATTTATTTTTTTCGGTACTATGTGTTTTACTTTTAATTAATGCTGTAAATTTAATGGACGGAATAAATGGTTTGTGTATAAGTCATTTTTTACTTTGGTTATTTCTTTTAAATAATAATCAAACATATATTCAACAATTAATATATTTACCATTAATTGTATTAATGCTACTCAACTTTAAAGGAAAAATTTTTCTTGGAAACACTGGATCTATTTTAATAGGTTTTATAATTTCAATACTAATTATTACCCAATATAAATTTGATAAAAATTTATACGTAGAAAATATTTTTATATATCTAATGATACCTGGACTTGACATGTTAAGACTGTTTATAAAAAGAATTTTAAATAAAAGAAATCCTTTTAAAGCAGATCAGAATCACCTTCATCATTTATTATACTTTAGATTTAAACCTTCATTAGCATTAATCGCATATTGCACAATAAGCTTTTCACCAATTATAATATCCTATTTTGTTAATAAAGAATTCCTATCTTTAATAATATTAATTTCAACAATTAGTTATTTTTTAATAATTAAAAGATTAGAAACTTTTAGAAATTAAACATTTTTTTCTATTAAGGTCTAATTCAAAAATCTCTCTTTCAATAAATATTTTAGGAGCTAAAAAATTTCTTCTTTTTTTTAAAAACTTTTTAACTTTGATATTTTTTTTACAATTTTCTAATTTTTTATAAAAAAAAGTATCAATTCCATGTTTTACAAATGAAAAATATTTTATATCAAATTTTTTTATAAATTTATGAAATTCATTATCAAAATTTTCATCCTTTACATAGTGGAGGTAATGACTTGTAATGTGATTTTTATTTAAAAAATATCTAGATCTAATATCAGTAGTAAAATTGTGATTAACAATATTTTCGTTTATCCATTTTGTTTCCTCATATTGATATGCATTATCAGAGTAAAACGTTTGAGTATAATTCTTATCAATCAATACCATAGCATTAGATATCAAATAGAAAGATAAAATTACAAATACAAATATCATTTGAAAAATTGAAATGATTTTTAAAAATTTATAATTTTTGAAACTAAAAAAACCTAATAATAAAATGATAATAAAGTAAAAATGAAAATAATATCTATTTGAAAGTTGTGAGGACAATATGACCGATAGGAAAATTACTAAACCAATAAAAATAATATTTTTATTTAAATAATATTTTTTTTGCATGAATAATATCACCAAAAAAATAGAACCGTAATTGGTTATTAATTCTGAAAAACTTAACGGTATAAAAAATTTAATTGGAAATAATATTACATTAATAAAATTAAATTCTGGTCCGAATGTTTTGAGATAATTTGCAAAATTAATTAGATAATATTTATTTGTAAAAAAATTATCGAAAAATGGAGAAACTGGATTTCCATAAAATACAAAATTTTTATAATAAATTATTCCAGAGAATAATGTTGAAAATAATATAAAATAAAAAACGTCTGAATATTTTTTTTTTGATTTCAAAAAAATTAATGCAAATATTAATATTGATGTTGGTAAAAAAGACAATTTTAATGAGGCTGCATAACATAGGAAAATAATACCTAAAATTCGAAATAAAGAATTATTTTTACCTGTGTATAAAAATATTAGATAAATAGAGATTATTATTAACGCATATCCAAGAAAATGAGGTTTTTGATTAAAAATTAAAAAAATTAAAATGGGAGTAGATATAAAAAAATTGATTAAAAATTTGTTATCATTTCTTATAAATTGATAAATTATAGTTGTTAAAGTGGTAAAATAAATAAAGTTTAAAAAAGAAATGTAATTTAAATTAAAGTATTTTATTGAAAAAATATTCAGTGCTTCCCCAAATGTAGCAAGTCTAAAATGTAACCAGACATCATTTTTAACAATCCTACCTTCATCTAACCAGTTTTTGGGTGCGCCCAAATGATAATCCAGTGAGTCTGGATCTGTGGCAGGTAGAAGACATATCAACAAGAAAATTAAAAAATATATAAATAAGAATTTGTATTTTTTAAAAAAAAAATTAAAAGTAATTTTTAATTTATCTGTATTCTCTTTGTAATATATTAGAAAGAAAAGATTAGTACTAACAATTACGTAAAAATATATGTCCAACAAATTTTGATTAAAAGTTCCAAAAAGTAGTGAAATATATAATAAATAACTTTGAATTATTATAATCAATGTAAAAAAAACTATTAGATTTATAAAACTTGTTTTTATTTTACATTTTCTTAAAAATAAAATTGATATAGAAAAAATTCCTGAATTAAACAATATGAGATAAATATTATTAAGCATTCGATTAAACTAATTTAGTAATAATTACTATATATTTTTTATTAAAATAACATATTATTTATTATCAATGAAAATTAAATTTAATGACATTTATGAACAAGATAAAAGAATTGTTCCAGAAATATTAAAAAAACTAAAAAAAATTATTAAAAAATCAGATTTTATTTTGGGAAACGAGGTAAAATTATTTGAAAAAAATTTATCTAAATTTGTTGGTGCAAAATATTGTGCGAGTTGTGCAAATGGTTCTGATGCACTTTATTTAGCAGTAAAATCTCTTGGGTTAAAAAAAGAAGATGAAATTATTGTGCCAGCTATGACATATGTTGCAACTGCTAGTGCGGTTATTAACAATAATGTTAAATTAAGACTTGCAGATGTAAATATAATAGATGCTAGCATAAATCAAAATGATGTTATAAAAAAAATTAACAAGCGAACCAAAGCAATTATTTTAGTCAATCTTTGGGGTCATTGCTCAGTATATGATAAATTAAAAAAAATTTGCAAAAAAAAGAATATCGTTTTAATTGAGGATGCTGCGCAGTCTATTGGTGCAAAAAATTTAAAAAATACAAAAAGTGGTAAAATAGGAGATATTTCTTGCTTCAGTTTTTTTCCAGGAAAAAATCTTGGTGCATATGGAGATGGAGGTGCAATTTTAACAGACAATAAAAAAACTTATGAAAAAATTTTAAAACTTCGCGTTAATGGGGCCAAAAACAAATTTAAGTATGATTATATAGGAATTAATAGTAGATTAGATAATATTCAAGCATCTATTCTAAATTTAAAATTAAAAAATATCGATAATCTTAATAATAAAAAAAGACTAATTGCAAAATATTATTACAATTATTTAAGAAATAAAAAAATACAATTATTTGACATTGGACAAAAATCTTGCTTTCATCAATTTGTTATCTTAGTAAAAAAAAGAAGTGAATTCTTAAAATATCTAAATAAAAATAAAATTCCTTTTGGCTTACACTATCCATATTCAATAAATAGACTAAAAGCTTTTAAATATTATTGTTCTGATAAAAATCTTAGTGTGGCTGATCAAATAGGAAAAACTTGTGTTAGTTTACCAATTGATCCCAATTTAAAAACAATACAGTTAAAATATATTATAGATATAATTAATAAATATTAATTACTTTCCAAGTAATTTTGAATAAGTTCTATCTTGCATTTTGACTTCCTTCTTATATTCAGCAGATGCATAAATCTTATCTATTAACTTAATACTATTTAAACCCTCTAAAAAAACTACAGATTTGTTAGGTTTTTTTGATAAAAATTTATAAATCTCTTTATATATTTCTATGTGACCAAAACCATATACATTTTTATATTCACTCGAAAATTTACCAATAAGCATATCCGATTTTTTTTTTTCAATAAAATCCCAATTGATAATTTTTGAAACTGCAAATCCACCTATAACAACTGTCCCTTTGCTTCCAAGCACTGATATTGAGCTTTCTATGTCTTTAGGTTGGCTAGCTGTGGTCGCCTCAATTACCCCAAGTGCTCCGCCTTTAAATTTAAGGATAGCAACTACTGTATCTGCTGCTTTTGTAAATTTATTTATTGTCAATTTTTTTGAGTATACAGAGTCAACATTGCCACCAAGCCATTGCAAAAGGTCTACATGGTGAGATGCTTGATTGGCGAGAACACCTCCATCCTTTTTCCAGGTTCCTCTCCATTTGTCTAATTGAAAATAATTCTTGTCTCTTTTCCATCTTACTCTTAATGTAACGAGAAATATTTTTCCAAATCTTTTTTGATCTATTGCCTCTTTAAGTTTTTTTATAGCTGGATTATGTCTATTTTGTTTAATTACAAAAATTTTTATTTTTTTTAATTTTTCTAAATCCTTAAGTTTTTTTGCGTGACGTAGATCTAAAACTAATGGTTTTTCAACTAAAATTGTTCTTCCAAATTTTGCAATTTCTTTAATGTGATAATAATGATCACCACTAGGAGTTAATATTACGTATAAATCGGAATTTGTGTTTTTGCTTAAATCTTTAATTTTTTTAAAATAAATTACACCTTTAATATTTTTTTTTATAAATTTTTTTTTATCAAGTTCACAAACAGCTTCAATCTTAAAAGAATTACTATTTTTTTTTAAGGCAGCAATATGTTTATTAAATATTCTTCCACATCCAATTAATGAAACTGTAAATTTTTTCATATTATTGATCTATATAATTTAATTAGTTTGACAGTATTTGCTTTATAATTATGAGTAAGATTATGCAATTTCAAAGCATTCTCACCATTTTTTTTTCTCAACTTATGATTATTTTTATATCTAAAAATTGCTTTCATGAAACTCTTTATATCTCCAAACTTTACTATAATGCCAGTTTTATTGTTTTGTATTGTATCTTTGTAAACCTTATCCAAGCAAACAATTGATGGTATACCAAAACTTGAGGCCTCTATGACTGGTCTTCCTAAAGCATTCATTCTTGATGGAAAAGCTATAACATCAATTTTTTCGTAAAATTTTTCCAGATTAATTATATTTCCTAAAAAGGTACAATTTTTTTGATCTAAATAATTATTAGTTGATGATTTAATATCTTTTTTGATTTTTAAAAAATTTAAAATTTTTCTTAAAAAAAAGTTATTTACTGAAAGTTTTCCTGCTATTAAAAATTTTATCTTTTTATCTTTTTTATATAATTCTTTTGAAATTTTCATAAGAAAATCAAAACCTTTATGAAAATCTAAAGTGCCTATAAAACCAATTGTAAAAAATAATTTTTTTTTATTTTTTAATTTTTTTTTTTTCTTATTAAATATGTTATAAATAATTATACTTTTGTTTTTATTAAAAGATGTTGAATATGTTGTTTGATCTATACATATAAATTTATATATATACTTTTTTGCAATTTTTTTTATTATATATTTAAAAAGATAATTACGATTATCTAATCTTGTTCTTATATGACAAACTATTTTTTTTTTAAAAATATTATTTATAATTGGTGCTAGTATTATTAGATTGGAGTCATTTAAATGTATTAAGTCATAATTTCTATTTTTAATTTTTTTAAAAGAATTATATGTTGAAAAAAAATAAAAGAGTTCCCGAATTAAAAGTATCAATCTTAAACCCTTATAACAACCAATTTCAGTGATATTAACTCCACTTATACCTGGTAAAGCTATAGTTTTTAATTTTTTTTTTTTGAAGTAATCTAATGCAGATCCATATGGGCATAAAATTTCAAAATCAAAATTACTCTTCATTGAAGACACATACTCACCAATACTTTTGGAAGAACCTCCAAATTTTTTATGATGATGTATTATTAGAATTTTTTTCATAAAAAAAATTGTAAATATTTTTAGAAACCTTAAATATAAATTCAGAATTTTTAAAATCGTAATGACTAATTGGTGAGGATTGAATAATTTTATCAAACTCTTCTGGTGATAAATCAAGTTTTTTTAAAAAAAAATCAATATCATCACTTGTCGTGTGACTTAAAACATCTTTTTTAATTAAATTACTTGCTTCTTGCCTGGTTAACTCTTCATTCCTAATCAAGGCTGAATAATGTACGATTCTTTTATCTATTTTGAACTTTTTTGGAAGTATGTATGATTGATATAGCTTAGTAAATAAAGACTCGTAATGTTTTTCATCGTATTGTCTCCAACCATACACTTTTTCTAAAGTTTTAATTGCTTCAAATTTGCTATAAGGAATATAATTTAATAAATCCACTATTTTGTAATTTAAATTTAAATTTTTAATGAGATACCAGGTAAATATATTCATTCTTGGAAAAGTTTTAATTGGTACTTTTCCATACTTTGAGTGAACATCTTTAATATTTAAAAAATCAGTTTTTCTCCAAATCCAAGATAATGGCATACCATTTTCAGTGAAAAAATTATTTCCGCTTAGGATATATTTAATTTTATTTTTTTTGGCTTCACTAACCAAATTTGCAAATATTGCGTGGTCAGTGACAAGTTCTATATCAACTACACCGGCCTTTAAAAAGGATCTTTGTATATCTTTAAATTCATCCCAATTTATCACATAGGTTTTTAATTCAAAATTAGATTTAGATGCAATCTTTTTTATATTTGAAATTGCTAATTCCGAGTTCCAACCGTTATCAAAGTGTATCAAAAGAGGTTTGAGTTTTTTTTCGTTAGCCAAATGAGTTACATAAGAACTATCAACACCTCCACTTATCCCAATTACACAATCATATTGTTTATCTTTTCCATAATTTTTAAGCTCTAAAATTTTTTTTTCATATTCATCTAATGATGAATTATTAATTTTCATTTGTTTAATCTGTGGTGTTATCTCCAGGCAATAATGACAAATACCTTCATCTGTAAATTCTAAGTCTGGAATTGAAGTGTCACATAAACATATTTTGCAAACTCTTTCCTTTTCTTTAAATAAATCAATTTCTTTGCTGGTAATATGACTTTCAGAAAAAATTTCCTCGAACTTTTGATTATTCTTATTAATTTTATTTAAATTTTGAGTATCATCTAAAATATTTATAATTTTATTTTTAAATGTCTTGTAATTATTGTTGTCTATTAAATATCCATTTTCATAATCTTTGATATACTCTGGAATTGCTGAGTTATCACTACTAATAACTGGTAGACCACTTGATAGAGCCTCAGATATACTTACACTTTGAGCATCCATTCGTGTTAGATATAAAAATACATCATTGTTCTTAAATTGATCTTTTATTTCTTTGGGAGATAAAAATTTATCGTATATATTTACATTTTTTATCGATCTTAATTTATTTCTTAAAGATTTTTTAATATTTCCTTTCCCGAAAATATTAAAAACTAATTTATCTGAAAATTTTTCTTTCAAAATTTTGTTAATAAATTCTAAAGTAATATCACCCGCATATTTATAAGAATTAAAATTTTTAATTACTAATACCTTAATTTTATCTCCATTAAATGTCTTGCTCTGGTACTTAAAAATATCTGAAACTGGGTTAGAAATAATTTTTGTCGAATTTTTTTTTAATTTTAAATTTAAGTCTTCTTCTATTGTTTCTTTCATCCATTTCGAAACAGGTACAAATTTAATATTATGGTTATTCTTTATAATTTTTTTTAAATAGTAAAAATGTATAAAATTATAGATTATCTTTTTTAATAAATAATATGGTCTTATTCTAAAATCAAAAAAATATCGTCTGGCAGAGATACTTTCAGTTCCATGAAAAAAAATAATTGTTTTAATTGGATAATTCTTTAAAAATTTACAAATTCTAAAAGTAATGAAATGAACTACAAAAATATCAAATCGACTGTAATTAACTTTTAGAAATTCATATAAATCTGATTTTTTAATTTTAATTATTTTTAATTTTTTATAATTAAAATCATACACTTCTACGTCATGAGAAACTATAGTTACGTCGTGTCCTTTATCCAAATAACCCTTAACTCTTGCACTCAAGAATGAAGGGTGGTGCTTATAACTATTTGCTTGAAAATTTGGGCAATAAAGAAGAATTTTCATCTTTTAAAATAATCAATTATATGATTTGCTATTGGTATATTTTATCTTTTGTTTCATCTTTAATATAATTAATTAATACACTATCAAGGTTTTTTTGAAAACAAAACATTCTAGAGGCACATACACCTTGATAATTTATTTTTTTTAATTTCAAAATTTCATCTTCAGACTTAAGTCCCCCGTAAACTATTAAATTGCTTTTTATAGATTTTCTAATTTTTAACAATAAATCAAAATCTAATCCTGAAAATGTTCCCTCATTATCAACAAATGATATTAAAATTTCTGATGGATTGTATTGATCTATTTCTTCTAAAAAATTCATAAAATTGCTCTTAAGGTATCTTTTTTTTTTATGATCATAAATTTTTAATTTTCCAAAAATATTTTTTTTTAAATTCACCGAAAGAGTTATTGAAGAAGATCCAAATTTTTTAATTATACTTTTTATTTCAGGAGGATTTGAGATCAGAAGATTATTAAGAGAAACCCTCTCATATCCGAGCTGTATAATTTTTTCCACTTGTTCTGATGTACTTATTGATCCACCATAAGTAAGTGGCACAAAAGACTCCTCACTTATTTTTTTAATAAAATCGTAATCAATCTTTGAATTTCCAGTAATATCAAATATTATCAACTCATCTATTTTAAGTTCATTAAATATTTTTACTATGTTATAAATATCACCTAAATAGATTTCTTTATTAAACTTGATCTTTTTAATACATTGTCTATTTTTAATTAATAATAAAGGTATTGTTCTAAAAAAAATCATTTAAAAATCAGAAAACTTTTTAAGAAACTCCATTCCATATGAATGGCTTCTTTCAGGGTGAAACTGACACCCAATTATATTTTTTTTTTTTATAATTGCAGAATACTTTTTATCAAAATTTTGTGCGTATGAAATTGTATTAAGATTATGAGGCACGTAATAAGAATGCAAAAAATAAAATCTTCCATCTTGCGATAAAAATTTTTTATCTTTCTCGTAATTTTCTGAATATATCTTAGACCAACCTACAACCGTATCCATTTTTTTTAAATTTTTAAAAGCTTCACATCTGCTAGAAAAAAATCCAAGACCATTCTCAGATCCTTCTTCGGATGACTCACATAAAATTTGCATTCCAAGACAAATTCCTAATACTTTTAAATTTAGATTTTCAGTCTCAAATTTTAAAAAATCAAAAAAATTTTGTTTTTTTAATTTTAAAATGCAGTTATCGTAACTTCCTACTCCTGGTAGAATTATTTTATCGTTTTTTTTAATTTTTTTTACATCGTCGATAATCTCAACTTTGGTTTTAATTTTTTTCAACATATTCGAAATTGAATTTATATTTCCAACTCTATAATCTATAATTTTAATCATGTGATATCTCATTTTTTTTTGCACAAACACCAGCTAAAGACCAAAAAAATAAGCTACAAATTATATTATTAAAAAAAATGTAATTTTCTATTGATAAAAAAGCAATACAAACAAAAAAGATTATTTGGGGCTTTTTTATTTTTTCATCTGTAATTCGTATTTTTGAACTTCCATATGTGACATAATAAAAAATAAGAAATATTAATAAAAGACCAATAATACCATAATCATATAATAAAAAATTGTAACTGCTATGAAATGAATTTCCTAAATCAACATTTACCAAGTTTTTTTTAATTGAGAATTTTTCTTGGACAGGAAGAAGATTATTTTTCAAACTCTCCGTAGTTGCTATTTCAAATAAATTATATCTCGTTGCAAAAGAAAGATATAAATTATTCAATATTAATAATTGAGTATTATCAATTGAAAAAATATGCTCATTTTTAAAACAATATTGAACCCAATTACTAAGTTCTTTAGCTGAAGAATTATGTTGATTAAAATCATCAGTATCAAAATAATATTCTCCTATTATAGAAGAGTAATTTTCATCATGATGAAAAAACATTTTACAAATTTTTGTTGGGGTAGCTAAATAATTTATATCTTTTAAATTTGAAAATTTTTCTAATAAAATTTTTGGTAATATAAAATTATTAGTCAATATAATTAAAAGTATAATGAAAAAGAATTTCTTTTTAAAAGTGATTTTTTTTGTCAAAAAAAATAATATTGTTAAAAGAAAAAAAAATTTACTAGATAAAAAGAAAAAAACAAATAAAGATAAAAGCGTATATAAATATTTCATCTTATTTTCATTCTCAAATAAAATAATAAAACTAACTGAAATAAAAAATATCATTGCAAGTGCATTTGAGGAATTTTGAAAAACTAATATTTCTTTGTCAAAAATTTTAAACAAAAACAAAAAAATAAAAATTAAAATGATTAAATTTTTAAAGAACTGAATTAACATTTTAAGATTAAGACGGTCAAGTCTTACAACAAAAAAGGTCACCAGACATAATAAAATTTGTATATTTTTTTTCATATTGATGAAATCAAATTCATTTAGAAATAAATTGATAGTTATTAAATAACATGCCGTTAAAAAAACAATTAAATCTAAGCTATCAAAATGAGATATGAGTTTTTTAAATTTTGTCTTAAATATAAAATTTAAAAAAAAAAGAGATACACTTATTAAAGTTAAAGTATTTAATAAATTTTTTATTAAATAAAAATCAAAAACTAATGAAGAGCTCAATTGATAAGAAAACGTAAAATAATCAGGATTTATGTATCCTAAAAGCAGAATAAATACTAAGACAGATAATACATTTATCTTGTTTAATCGGTTTAAATACAATTTGATCCTAGGTTATTAATCTTATTACATTATATAATCAATTATTAACATCATTAATTATTTATAAAATAGTGATTTTTTTTAACTAGTGATATTAATTACAAACTTAAAATGAAAAAAATATGTATAGTTTTCGGCACTAGACCTGAAATAATAAAACTTTCACATATCATAAAAGAATTAAAAAAAAGAAAATTAGAATATTTTTTAATCAATAGCAATCAACACTACGATAAGGATATGTCCAAACGATTTTTAAAAGAATTAAAAATTGGAAAAATTAAGTATGAATTTAAGAATACTAATCAGAAAAAATTTGTAAATAAATTTTATATAAGATGTTGTGAAATTATTAAATATGAAAAACCTAACATAGTTATTGTACAGGGTGATACAAATTCATCTATGGTCGGTGCTTTTGCATGCAAAAAAATTTCAAGAGAAACTAATAAAAACATTAAGTTAATTCATGTAGAAGCTGGCTTAAGGAGTTATGATGCAAGGATGTTAGAGGAAATAAATCGAATCGCAATAGATCATATGTCAGATATATTGATTGCCCCAACAAAAATACAAAAAAATAATTTACTCAAAGAAAAGATTAAAAAAAAAATATATGTATTTGGAAATACAATTTCTGATAGTGTTGATTATTTTAAAAAAAGATTGAAAAATAATAAAAGTAATTTAGGTAAATATTTTTTGATAACTTTGCATAGAAGAGAGTTATTAACAAATATTAATGCTTTAAAGAAGTTAATTTTCATAATTCAAAAACTCTCTTTAAGATTTAATGTAGATATTTTATTTCCTGTGCACCCGTTTACAAAAAAAATATTGAAAAAAAATAAGATTAAACTTCATAAAAATATTATTACAAAAAAACCTATTGGTTATGTTGAATTCTTAAGTCTAATTACTAATTCTATATTCATTCTTTCAGACTCTGGTGGCATACAAGAAGAAGCTTGTATTTTGGGAAGACCGTTAATTACACTAAGAAAAAATACTGAGCGTCCTGAGACATTAAAGATTAAATCTAACCATCTAGCTTTTTTGAATTTTAAGCAAATTGAAAAAATAATATTAAAAAATATTTTTAAAAAAACTAATTGGAAAAATCCTTATGGAAATAAAGTATCAAAAAAAATTATTGATATTTTATAATTTTAATAGTTGTAAAAATTTACCATAAAAATTAATTATCAAATAAAAAAATGACATCTGAAAAATTCCTACTAAATGCTTATGAGTAGCCCACCCGGCTAAAAGAGGTAGCATTGCAGATCCCAAAAATAAAATCATCAATAAATCATTTTTTTCTATCATCTTATAGTTAAACTTATTTTTTACGATATTGTGTAATAGAATTATTATTGAAATTATAAGAATTAACCTATTTATTATATTGCTAAATCTAATTTCGGCTTCTTCTTTGTTTTTATGGCCATCACTTTTAATTTCAAAAAAAATGAATTTTAAAATTAAAAATCTATCTTTTAAATAATCTGAATAATTAGTTGAAAGATACACTTTATTTAGGTTGTCATAAAAATCAAATGCCTCTTTTTCATTCTTAACTTCTTTTGGTAACTTTTTTATTTTGATTAAATCAACAGAGATAGTTGGATATAATTTTGAAAAATCCTTATTTAAAACAATGCTAAATTGCTTAGAGCCATGAGAACTTGCCGATTTAAGGAAAGGAAAGAAATTAGATTTATTCATTCCATAAATCCCCCATAATAATATAGCCAAAATTAAAGAAATAGATGGGATAAATCTATGAATTTTTTTTTTCTGATAAAATTAAAAAAATTGGCAAAAATATAGAAATAAAAAACATCGATGACTTTGTAAGATATAAGATAAATATCAAAGACGAAATTAAGTAAAAATTTTTGTCTTTTTCACTCAGCATGTGTAGAAACAAGCACGAAAATAACACTGAAGTTATGCAATCTGCGAAATAAATATTAAAATAAACATGCAAGTTATAAGGAATTATAATTGTTGAAATCAATAACAAAACAAACAATCCAAAAGGTTTCCTATTATTATAAACATAAAGGTAAATTATTGTGAAAAAAAAGGAAAATGTTAAAAAGCATTTTCCTAAAAATAGAAAATAATAGTTATCATAAATTTTCAAAAAAAAAGTAATTAATAACGGGAAGATTGGTAGTTTGGCAACATAGTATTTTATTCCATCAACTTCTTGGAAAAATTGATTACTTTCAAAGATACTCTTAAATAATAATGAATGATCAAATTGAAATGCTAAATAGTTAACTTTATTGTTATCACTTATGATATTGGGAAATTTCGATAAGTTCAAATTTGAATATATTAAACATAAAATAAGAGTGATTAAGATATAAATTGAATATATAAATATAATGTGAGATTTTTTTTTATAATCTAAATTATTTATAGATAATATACTCACTTAGATTTTTATTTTTAATAGTAGATCAACTACAGATAACAAATAAATTTGATGTAAATTTTCAACAAAATTATAAGTATTTGATTTAACCCAAATATTTACATGACCAATTTTTCCTAACTTGTTATTTTTTTTAAAACCTGTAAACGTTACTAATTTACATTTCTTTTGTATTGCTTTTTTTGCTCCATTAATCATATTCATTGACATACCGCTAGATGAAATCATAATTACAAGATCATTTTTATCAGCATAATGTTTGATTGCTTCTTTTATCCAATTATCAAATCCATAATCATTTGAAAAACAAGTTATAATACTACTCTCATTTAAATTTATACATTTTACTTTAAACATTTTTGTTATGTCTACAGTAAAATGATTCGCAATGGCTGCACTTCCACCATTACCGAAAACAATTATTTTTTTATTATTTTTTTTTATATGAGAAATAATTTTAGACAATTTAATTATTTTATTATTACTTTTATATTTGTTAACAAGATCAGTTAAGGAATTGTAATAATTATCTAAATACTCAGAAGAATTAAATTTTTTACTCATATTTTTAATTTTCTTTTGATCAATTTTATCCAGTCATTCTTATAAAATAAAGATTTATCATCAACAAAAATATCATAACTAGGTTTACCAAAAATTACTTCATGATAATTGACTTTCCATTTTTTTAATTGATTAATTGTCATTGAATTAGCTTTTTTTTGTGCAAGAATTTTATTTTGATTTGATCTACCCATGAAACGAGCTGTAAATATTTTAATATAATATCCCTTTTTATATAAGAGATTAACCAATTTAATATTTTTTTTTATTGGTTTACTTAAATTATAACTGTTCCCTGGTGTTCTGCAGAGGGTATTATCTAGATCAAAGCAAATAATCTTAAATTTCATTTAAATATTTATCAAAATTCATAGACATACTTAGTGATATAATTATATATAATCTATGTCTAGCTTTTAACTATTTAATATGTCTGAAATAATAAATTTTTTTAAAACTCTTTTATCTATTACAACAAAAAGAAACAAAATAATTTTTTTTATATCATCTATAATAACAGTTTGTGCACATTTAATACAAACAGCAGGTTTGATGGTAGCTATACCCTTCTTAACCACAATAATTAATCAAAATATTATTTTTGAAAATGAATATATTTATGATGTTTATATTTTTTTTAATTTTGCAGATAATGTAAATTTTATTATCTTTTTAGGATTAAGTTTTATTTCATTAGTGGGTTTTGGTAATTTAATTTTAGGAATTAGCAATTATCTGCAAGTTTATTCTATTCAAATGATTACAAGAGATACACAAAATAAATTGCTTAATTATTATTTTCACAGAAATTATTCAGAATTAAAAGATATAGATACTTCTAAAGATAAATCAAATTTAATCATTTCTAATGATTTAGATATGAAATTTCTTTTTCCAATTACGGAAATCATACCAAAAATAATTTTATTAACTATATTGATAACAATATCACTAGTAATTTTTTTAGAATTTACACTTATTGGTATGTTTTTAATTTTAATAATTTCATTAATTATTCAAAAAATATTAAAAAAATCATTAAACGTTGCTGGAGTAGAGATAGAAAAGTCTAACTACAATATAACAAAACTAATTTTTAATAGCTTTCAAATTATAAAGATTATTGTTTTAGATAATCTTCAAAATTTTTTCTTACAAAAATTTCAAAAAGAAAACTACAACTTAATTAAACACCATAGTTTTTCACATTTTGTAAGCCAATCGCCGAAACTAGTCCTTGAATTTTTAATGACTTTATTTGTTGTTACTATTTCTTTGATTTTATTTTTCAAAGAAAGTCAAAATTTAATACCTACAATTTCTTTTTTTGCAATATTTGGGTATAAAATATTCCCTAATCTTTCGCACATTTACGGCTATTATAATACTGCTAAATCAAGAATAAAAACATTTAAATACATTGAAAAAGATCTTTTAAAAATAAAGAAAATTAAAAATTTTGAAAAAGATTTTAATTTTAAAAATCCTCTAAAAAAAATACATCCTAAAAAAACTATTGGAATGTCATTCGATGCTTTTGGATATTATAAGAATAAAAAAATTCTTAGGAAGCAAACGTTAAACTTTGATGTTGAAAAACTCAATGTAATTCATGGAAGAACTGGATCTGGGAAAACAACACTTATAAATTTACTAATGGGTTTTATCAAGAATGAAAATGTAAAAATCAAATTAGATGATCATTTGTTATCAGAAGATAAAAAAATTAATTTTTTAGAAAAAATTTCATTAGTCCCTCAAAAAATTGAGTTGATTGATGCCAGTATAAAAAAAAATATTTTATTTGATAAAAAAATATCTACTAAAGATTTCAATAAAATATGTAGAATTTCGAATTTAGACAAATATATAAAATCTTTGCCAGAAAAGGAAAACACAATTATTGGTGAAAATTTTCAAAAAATTAGCGGTGGTCAAGCTCAAAGAATTTCAATTGCTAGAAGTTTAGTAAAAAAACCAAAAATTTTAGTTTTGGATGAGGGAACCGGTCAGATTGATAGAATGACAGAGACTTCTATTCTTAAGAATTTATTAAAACTTAAAATTACAGTTATATTGATAACACATAGAATTGACTATTTAAAAAATTTTAAAAAAATAAAAACATTCAGAATCTATAAGGGGTTAATTAAAGAGACAAATAATTAAAATTTAAAATCTGCTGTCCAATGATGTTTACTTTTATCTTTAAGAAATTTTTCATTTTTATTTTTATAAAATTGCCGTAAACCGTTCATTGTATACATTTTTTGTTCTTTAATTAAAAATTTAGTGGAAATTGCCATATATGATAAAATTTTAAGAAAATCAGTTGTAACAATGTTAAATATAAAATTCATTTTTTTCGAGAGTAAATTTTGCTTCAAAAATTCTTTGTATTGATGACGTTGTTTTTCAGAGTCCTTGAAATGATAAAAAAGTGAAATTGTTAATAAATACAAAATAATATTTTTTAATTGAATTATAGGGTGCCTTTTTAAAAAATTATTTTTTGGTAATTTAAGATAAGTATCAACTAAAAAGGAATAGTAAAATCTAGTATTCAGTTCAGACCAAGAGGTAGGAATATTATTTGCTTCATCAAAACTTTCAGATAAAATTTCAATATTATATAATGCAACATAATCTTTTTTTTTTAATAAATAAATTGCTAAAGCTGTGTGTGGTATCGGAGTAGTTTCAAATAATGTTTGATTTTCTTTTTTAAGAAGAACTTCTGAGTCTTTAGTGCTTACAAACATACATGCATTTCCCATATAATAAATAGGTAATCTTGAATGAATATTTTTCACAACTTGATAGGTGTCTTTTTTAACATTTTTAAATGTTTGCTTATATCCTAACAAGTTTTTTACACCAAAGATAATTACCTCGGGTAAATCTAAGTGTTGTCTTATTAAATTTATTCCTTTAAGCAAACTATCTAAATTTGGTTTATCATCATCTCCTATAAAATAATAATATGATCCCTGAGACTGAACTATTGTTTCGATTATATTTTTAGTCATTCCAATATTCTCTTGATTCTTAGTGATTTTGAGAAAATCTTTAAATTTGTCCAAAGGTTCTTCAAAAAGTTTAAAAATATCAAAATCAGAATTATTATCTATTACAAGTAATTCAACAAATTCATTCAAAGAATTTTTTGTAATGAATTCACAAAATA
>MDTD01083100.1_pt1 | contig 32272 bp, 33 predicted proteins | sample 811221 | NCBI WGS metagenome assembly MDTD01 (sample SAMN05326646, study PRJNA326480) | marine metagenome | isolation source: seawater | place: Pacific Ocean: South West | collected 2011
CGCCAAGGGCGTCATCCACCGCGACCTCAAGCCCGGCAACATGCTCGTGCAGATCGAAGAGGACAAGCCAAACCTCAAGGTCATCGACTTCGGCATCGCCCGCATCTCAGACGACCACAAGCAGCCCCGCAGACGATTCACGCAGGAAGGCGAGCTCATCGGCACAGCCGCCTACATGAGCCCCGAGCAGTTCGGCATCGGCGGCTCCGAGCCGGACATCCACTCGGACATCTACAGCCTCGGCGTCATCCTCTACGAACTCGTCAGCGGCTGGCTCCCCTACCAACGCGAGCCAGACGAGCAGCTCACCACCTACGAGCTGCAACGACGACTCAACGAATCAGGACCAACCTCGCTCACGTCCCGCTTCCGCTCCACCACCCGGCACGAGGATCGTGAAAGCAACGACCCCTTCCCAACACTCCCCGACATGGCCGGCGTCGGTGACAGAGAACTCAACTGGATCGTCATGAAGTGCATCGCGATCGAGCCCGAGCGCCGATACGCCAACTGCCGCGCACTGGCAGACGACATCCGCCGACTGCTCGAAGGCCGACCCGTCCTCGCCGGGCCGCAGAGCCGCGCGTACACCGTCCGGAAGTTCATCAGCCGCCACAAGCTCGGCACCGCATTCGCCGCCGTTCTCCTCGTCACCATCGTCGCCGCTGCCACGCTCACGAGCTACGGCCTCATCAGTGCCGTACGCGAAGGCAAAAGAGCCATCAAAGCCGAAGAAGAAACCCGACGCGTCGCCGACTTCCAGGCCCAGCAGCTCGCCTCGATCGACGTCTCCACGATGGGTGATTCCATCAAAGAGCAGATCCTCACAAGACTGCCGAGCGCGCCCGGAGCAGATTCACAAGCCACCACTTCCCAGATCGAGGCCCTGCTCGGCGAGATCCAGTTCGCCGACGTCTCCACCCGCGTGCTCCAGGACAATATCTTCGCGCCCTCCATCGAGACCGCCATCGCGCAGTTCGAGAACGAGCCACTGATCCTCGGGCGCCTGCTGCGTTCCGCCGGCGTCGCCCAGACGCTCATCGGGCTCAACGAGGAAGGACTCGAGACACACCGATTCGCGCTCGACTTCCTCACAGAATCGCTCGGCGAAGATCACCAGCAAACCCTGCTCGCCCTGACCGAGTACGCCAACACGCTGCGCGTGCTCGGCCGATCCGATGAAGCCGAGCCTCTTCTCCGCGATGCCCTAAAAAGACAAAGCCGACTCTTTGGCCCCACCACCATACCGACGCTCACCATGCGCAACGACTACGCCATGATCCTCTTCGGCCTGGGTCGAGCCGAAGAATCCGCGGAACATCTCCAGTCCATCGTGCAGACCTCCGGCGAAACGCTCGGCGAATCGCACAACCTGACCGCGACCATCCAGGGCAATCTCGGCGATGTCCTCGACCACCTCGGCAGAACAGACGAGGCACTCGCGCACCACCTGGCCAGCCTCGCCGCGATCGAATCAGAGTTCGGCCCACACCACCAGGCCACCATCATCGCCAAGAACAACCTCGGCAAGTCCCTGGTTGTGCAGGGCAAGTACAAAGAGGCGATGCCCCTGCTCGAAGAAGCCGTCACCCTCGCCCGCCAGGAACTCGGCGAGCAGCACCCCACCACGCTGCTGGCGTTCTCGAACCTGGCCATCACGCTCAACAGAACAGGCCAGTACGAAAGGGCCTTCGAGGTCAACCGTGACCTGCTCGACAGCCGCCTCGAGATTCTCGGCCCCGATCACCCGAACACGATCATCTCCATGAACGCGCAGGCCAAGATCCTCTTCAAACTCGGGCGTATCGACGAAGCCGAAGCCCTGGCCCGCCAGACCGTCGAACGAGCCTCTGAGATCCTCGGCCCGGACCGCTACGAAACCGCCATCTTCCGGAGCACACTCGCTCGCGCCCTTGGCGCACTGGATCAACACGAAGAAGCCGGACGCATCTTCGAAAGCGTCCACCAGACACTCGAGAACACCATCGGCGTGGACAACATCTACGCACAGGAAAACATCGCCGAAGCGATCGCGATGTACCAACGGCTCGATGAATCGCATCCCGAAGCGGGCTACACGTCAGAACTGGCTCGTTGGGAGTCCCGGCTCATCGCCCCGGACGCGCCCTAGCTCTCGCCCGGCTCCAGCATTTCCGCGAGCCTGAGCTTCGCCCGCGCGATCCGTCGCTGCACCGTTTTCGTCGAGACCTTCAAGAGTTCCGCGATCGCCTCCTGACGCAAGCCCGAGTACACATGCAGAATCCATGTGTCCTTGAGCTCATCATCAAGACGATCGACCGCCTCGTGCAGCTTGACCGAATCGATCTGCACATCCGGATTCACAACCGGCTGCCCCGCGATCGCCGCGGGCTCCACATTCGTGCGGTAATTCCGGCCGAGCCCGTGCGAACCGAAGTGCTTGCGGATCATGTCGACCGCGGCCCAGCGCACGTGCTGCCCCACGATCAGAAAGAACTGACCGACATGCTCGGGCTGCGCATCCTGCACCGCCCGATCCACCCGGATCAGCACCTCCTGCACCAGGTCATCTTCCTCTTCCCACCGCGTCACACCCGGACTGCGGGCGATCTCCTTGCGGACCATCTGACGGATCCGCCGGATGGCGCTGTCAAGCAACTCGTCGCGGGCGAACGTCTTGCCCTCGCCGTCGGCGATCCGGCCGAGGTTGCTCTGGATCCTGGCCGTTGTGTGCCCGATCTCGCCCATCACGAGAGTCTAGTGCTCAGGATCCGCCCGCGATTTGTCATAACAATCGACCGCAACCCACCAGACGTGCAGGCAGTCAAAAACGCGAAACCCCCACGGTCCGTTTGGAGCGTGGGGGCCGGCTTTGGGCGTGAGCCCTTCGAAAATCAGAAAGTGACCCCACGGGGATTCGAACCCCGGTTTTCAGGATGAGAACCTGACGTCCTGGACCAGGCTAGACGATGGGGCCATCGCTGGTCGGAATGGTAGCCCTCACCCGTCAAAGTTCAAGACAGGCAAGCCCCGCTCTCACACAAGCAGCTGCACCCGGCTTGCCGACCGCCTCGCCTGCGCCAGAGCGTGGATGAGCGCCTCGTCGGTGCTCCCGGCGATGCACCGCCCCGATTCCCCCGCCACGTCCCACGTCGCGGTCACGCAGCCGAACTTCTGGGCCTCATCGACAGAGATCGTCGCGCCGAGCTCCTCGCACTCGCGGTCGATCCGGCTCTTCGTCGGATACCACCGCCCCTGCGTGTCACGGTCGCAACCCGAGGTGTCCAGGGGAAGCCACCCCGTCGAATAGAGATCGTCCACGGCGAATTCGTTGCTCATGGCTGGCTCCTTCCATTGGCACTATCGACCGGCGCCGCCAGCCCACTCAACCGGGGCCGCGGTCCATCGCCGGCAAGGCGACCAGAACAATCAGATCATAGATCGCATGAGCCCCGGCCGCGATACCCAAACCACGTCCGAGAAACAGGCTCCCCAGATACACACCCGAGGCCATATAGAACACCAGGGCCGCTACCACGATCTCCCCGCCCACCTCCGCCCGGTGGTAGGCCGCGAAAACCAGGGCCGAAAAGCCCACCGCAAACCAGTCGCCCAATTTCTGACGCATCCCTGAGAAATCCACCAGAACGGTGTGGACGACCGCGATCAACGCAAACCGGAAGACCAGCTCCTCGTACACCCCCGCCCCGACCGCGATCGTGGCCCGGGACCCGACCGAGAGGCTCCCGATCCCGCCCTCGCCTCCACCGCCACCGAGCAGGCCCGTCATCGCGGCCAGCACCACAAGCGGGAGCGCCCAGACGACCGACTCGATCGCCATCAACCCCAGCCCGCGCACATCGATCCGCCACGCCTTGCGCTCGATCATCTGCCACGAGAGCAGCACCGTGATCAACGCGACCGCCGGCAGGTGCACGCCCACCACGCCGAAGATCTCAAACAACGTGCTGAGAATCCGCCTCGCCTCGAGACTCGTCGCCCCAAGCTCGTCCGCCCACACGAGCGAGCCGACCTCATAGAAAATCACATAGGGCAAAAGAAAGACCAGCACCTGTAAAGGGCTGGTCGACATCGTCCAGTAGCTTTCGAGTTCCGACTCTTCGAGATCGGCTTCGTTGAAGTCATCCTCCAACTCAGGCGCCTCGGCCTTGTCGCGGGCACCCATCGCCGAAATCCTCTGACCGTCAGGAAGCGGCCTTGAACTTCGCAGTCAGGCGGCTCTTGCGACGAGCGGCCTGGCTCTTGTGGATCACACCCTTCTGAGCCGTGCGATCGATCACCGAGCAGACATTGCGAAGGGCAGCCTGAGCCTCGTCCTTCTTGCCAGCCGAAAGCTTGGTCTCGAATTCCTTGATCGCTTCACGCATCGTGCGCAGACGCCAGCGGTTGCGGGCGCGGTGAGTAGCGTTCTGACGAACCCTCTTGCGAGCAGAAACCGAGTGAGCCATGGGGCAAGCTTCCTTCCGAGCCAATTCAAACGACAGCCGCCCGAACCACCACCCGGGGCCGGAAGCTGCTGAGGGCTATGTTTGGCCCCAATCCGCCCAAGATCAACTCCTCGGCCACCAGAGACTTGCCGAGGCCAAACCCCTTTCCTATTGTCACCCTCGCCACGCGGGCGTAGCTCAATTGGATAGAGCACCTGACTACGGATCAGGAGGTTGGGGGTTCGACTCCTCCCGCCCGTGCTTCAAAGGCCCCTTCTCGGGGCCTTTTTTAATGCCCACCCCCAGGCACCTCAGACCCGCTCATACCGAGCCTGCATGAACGAAACCAGCTCACCATCCGCCCCCCGCATCTGCGACGTCAGCGTCCTATGGGCCTCGTCCTCGATCCCGATCACGTCCCGGTACCACGCCAGCTTCGTCTGATCCTCGAAGCTCGGGCCCTCGGTCTCCAGCGGCAACGTCTTCCCGCCCTCATCGAGCCTGCCCCGATAGATAAACATGTGAGCCATCGGCGACCCGACCCACGACCCGACGAAGCACCCCTGGTTCGGATCAAACCCGAGCGTCATGAGATAGCTCATCTCCTCGCCCGTGTGCATCTCGCCGCCGCCCTCAAAAACGGCCCAGAGATCGCCCATCATCCGGACCCGCTCCCTCCCGGGCACCTTGATCGCAGGCTCACCCGGCCCAGGCGAGAACTCGTGCTCGAATCGCCATTCCCCGACAAGTTGCTTCAGCCACGCGTGCTCTGGGCTCGGATCGGTGTGCATGGACATGCCTCCTCTGGATGAGCGCAGTCTACAAACCGCGCATCAGCACCCGGTCCACCCACCACCGGCAGGCTACCATTGAGAACCAGTCTCAACTAGACGGAGCCCGAGATGTCCCGACCGATCCTCGCCGCACTGATCACCATGCTCACACTCGCTTGCTCGGCCGGCGCCGAACCGGTCGAGTTCCGCGACGACCTCGGACGCACGATCAAGCTCGAGGCCCCCGCCGCGCGCATCGCCGCTCTCTCCCACTACGCCGTCGATCCGCTCATCGAGATGGGCACCGCACCCATCGCCCGGGGCGATGTGAAGTTCGAGCTCTCTGAAGCAGCCCGGGAAGTCCACGCCATCAGCGTGCGCCATTCCGCCGGCCCGAATCTCGAACAGCTCGCCGCCCTCGATACCGACCTCATCATCGTCTCCATCGTCCACGCCGGCTTCGTCGAAACCATCGAGAAAGCCGTCGGCACACCCGTTGCAGTCCTCGACCCGACAAGCTTCGACGATCTGCTCAAGGAAATCCGACTCCTCGGCACCATCACCGGCAACGCCGACAAGGCCGACGCCATCGCCTCCCGACTCGATGAGGAAGTCACCGAGATCGTCTCGGGCACCACCACCTCCACCACCCGTGTCTACGCCCTCTTCGGGGCACCCGGCGCGTTCTTCGCCTTCATGCCCGAGACTTATCTGGGCGATGCCATCTCACTCGTCGGGGGCGAACTCGTCAACGCGGGCGAGGAAAGCAAACTCTTCCGCGGCTTCTCGCCCTTCAGCGTCGAATCCGCCCTCGCCTCCGATCCCGACGTCATCGTGCTTATCTCGCACATGGCCGCCGATCAGCAGCTTCAGATGCTCGCCAACTTCCCCGGCTGGAACGCGCTGCGAGCCGTCAAGGAAGACCGGGTCGTCGTGCTCCAGGAGCACCACTTCGTCTCCGCCCCGGGCTACCACCCCGCCGAGGCCCTCAAGCTCCTCCAGGAAGCCCTCGACGTCGAATAACCCCGCACGGTCACCCCCATACTCCGGGCGGCATTCACCCGATTCGACCCGCTCGGCCGATTCCTGTGCAATGCCAACAACCGACCCGCGTTCTGCCGGCGTGACCAGACGCGCATTCTCACTCATCGAACTGCTCGTGGTGATGTCCATCATCGCCGTGCTCCTCGCCCTCCTGCTCCCCGCCCTGCCAAGGGTCATGGACGCGGGACGACGAACCGCCTGCGCCGCCAACCTGCGGGGCGTCGGCCAGGCCGTCGAGCTCTACAAGGGCGACTTCAATGAACTCATGCCCACCGGCACCTACATGCCAAGACCCTGGCTCAACTTCATGAACGACGACGGCTCCTGGCCCACCTCGTTCAACGAAACGCTCGACAACTACTTCGAGATCGAGTCGCAGGCCTGGAAATGCCCGGGCGACAAGAGCGTCTACTCCGTCACCTACACCGACGACGCCGGCCGCGAACAGCTCGGCAAGTCCTCGTACATGTACATCTCCGCGCTCGGAGGCCAGAAGATCGAAGACTCGTTCTTCTACACCCGGCTCAACCTCCAGCCCGTCCGCATCCCCATCGCCCACGACTTTGACGGCAACACGTACGAAACACAGGACGGACGACTCATCCCCGTCGATTTCTTCCACGACACCCGAAATCTCCTCTTCGGAGATGGGCACGTCGGCAAGTATGATCAGGACGGCCCGTCCCAGCCGGGTCGATAGACCCACACGGAGCACGCTATGAGCAAGTCACTCCTCGATGGCATCGAGTTCGGCGAGAAACGCAAGACCGTCGACGCCGACTGGACCAAAGCGCGCAAATTCGCCGTCGGCACCGCAGCCACACTCCTCGCCATCGGCGCGCTCGGAGCGGGCGTCTACTTCGCCTGGGACAACCGCCCCGTCAGCCTGCCCAAGACCGCCGAAGAAGCCGTCGCCGTCATCAACTCAGGACGCGTCGAACGCCTGAGCGCCGACCGCAAACGCCAGTACTACGCCGAGGCCTCCCGCCTGATGGAAGACGTCCCCGAAGAAAGCCGCAGGGAGATGTTCCGCGACGAGGAAAGCCGCGACGCCATGCGCCAGGTCATGATGGAGCAGATGGACAACTCCATGCGCGAGATCGCGCGCGGCAACGTCACATTCGAAGACTGGGCACAGCAGATGCGCGAGCAATGGGCCAACCGGCGACCGCCAGAAGACCAAAGACGCGAACGCCCCGAAGCTGAAGAAGAAGGCGAACGCCCGAGCCAGGCCGACCGACGCGAACAGATGGTCAGCCGCATGGAGTCCGGATTCCAGAACGGCGACGGCCAACGCATGGGCCTCATGATGGCATTCCGCCAACGCATGGGCGGCGCCATGCGCGGCGGGCCCGGCGGAAGAGGCGGACCGCCCCCCGGCAACCGCGACGGCGGCAACTAAACTATGCGTGCCACGGCTGTGTCAGCCGTGCCCAAACGCTCGCCCGCTTTGCCCCCGCCTTCACTTCGCGCCACCACCGGCTCCGCTGCTCGAGCACACCGGGTCAAACGGCTCCCTATAGTCTCCCATCATGGGTGAAAACGCACCGGCACTCGAAATCAACGAACTCAAATTCAAATACCCCGGAAGCGCTCCAAACGCGCCTTGGGTTGTCGATGTCCGCTCGCTCTTGCTCAAGCCCGGCGAGCAAACGCTCCTCACCGGCGCGTCCGGTCGAGGCAAAAGCACACTCCTCCAGATCATCGCCGGACTCATCGATCCGGATCGCGGCGTCGTCCGCATCCAGGGACGGGACATCCACGCCATCGGCGGCGCCAAACGAGACCTCTTCCGCGGCTCCAAGATCGGCATGATCTTCCAGAACTTCAACCTCCTCCGCGGCTTCTCCGCGCGCGAGAACGTCCTGGCGGCTCTCATGTTCTCCGAGGTGCCCCGCAAAGAACACGACGCCCGCGCCCTCGAACTGCTCGAGATCGTCGGCATCCCCACACCCGAACGCGACATCGCCGAGCTCTCGATCGGGCAGATGCAGCGCGTCGCCGTCGCACGCGCCGTCGCCACGAACCCCTCGCTCGTGCTCGCCGACGAGCCCACCGCCAGCCTCGACCCCGAGAACGCCGGGGCCGCGATGGACCTGATCCAATCAACCTGCCAGAAGGTCGGGGCCGCCCTGCTCTGCACGAGCCACGACCCATCCATGGCAGATCGCTTCACCCGCCGCGAATCACTCGACCAGCTCGTCACCGCCTGAATTCAGCCCAGCTCTCAAGGACGTACCAATGCCCATGACCGACTGGACCATCATCCGGCGCAGCATGTCGAGCCGGCTCTTCTCCACGGTAACGACTGTCATTACCGTCGCCATCGCCGTGGGACTCATGCTCACGCTCCTCTCGATGCGCGACTCAGGCCGTCGAGCCTTCGAACGCGGCTCGGGCAACATGCACCTGCTCATCACCGCAGACTCGTCGCCGCTCGTCTCCGTGCTCAACGGCATCTTCTACGCCAACGCCCCGGCGCGACCCATCACACCCTCCAAATTCAACCAGCTCACAAACAGCTTCCCCGCCGAGTACGCCATCCCCACCCAACTCGGCGACCAGTACATGGGCCTGCCCGTTCTCGCCACCACGCCCGAGTTCTTCACCAAGTTCAGCCCGAATCCCGACTTCAAGCCCGGCTCGGCCGAGCTCGGCTGGGCGCTCGCCGAAGGCCGCATCTTCGAGGCCCCGTTCGAGGTCGTCATCGGCGCACGGGCCGCACGCGAAGCCAGCGTCAATATCGGCGACGAACTCGCCCTCACCCACGGCATGGGCGAAGAAGCGCACGTCCACCGCGACTTCCTCTACAAAGTCGTCGGCATCCTCGAACCCACCGGCGCCAGCCATGACAGAGCGCTCTTCACCGACCTGACAAGCTCCTGGATCATCCACGCCCACGACCGGCGCAAGGCCGACAACCCCGACGCAGGCAAACCCACCGAAGCAGACCTCACCGACGCCGACAAACTCATCACCGGCATCTTCCTGCGCCTGCCCACCCGCGGCGACTCGAACATCAGCTCGCTCCTGCCCACCGTTGGAGCCCAGCTCCGGTCCGACCCGACCATCACCGTCGCACAGCCCAGCGAAGAGATCCAGTCCCTCTTCCGCATCGTCGGCAACATCGACCAGATCCTCATCGCCATGGCCGCGACCGTCATGCTCGCAAGCGCCATCTCCATCATGCTCGCGCTTTACAACTCCATGGAACAGCGCCGACGCCAGATCGCCGTCCTCCGCGTCCTCGGTTCGAGCAGACCCCGCGTCTTCGGACTCGTCGTCACCGAATCCGCCATCATCGGCATACTCGGCGGCCTCGCCGGCTACGCGGTCGCCTTCATCGGCACACGCATCGTCGCGGGCGTCCTCAAAGAAAAACTCGGCCTCGTCGTCGAGCCCGTTTTCGACCCGCAGATCACGTTCATCGTGCTCGTCGCCTCGATCGCCCTGGCAGCCCTTGCGGGCCTGATCCCCGCAGCCGTTGCCTACCGGACCTCCGTCGCCCGAAACCTTCGTCCGACCGACTGAATCCGCCGGGCCTCTCGCACGTACAAACGTGTACCATACGTCGATATCCGCTCCCGAAAGGAGTCCCCCTCGTGCGCACGTTCTGGGCTGTTCTCATCATCGTCATCGCCGCCGCCGGCTTCGTCGTCTTCTCAGGCAGCGACAACGCCACCACGACGCCCGCTTTGCAAACATCGACACCCGCCCCTGCACCCGCTGCCGATTCGCAGAACACCCCCGCCGCTCTCGAGTCCGACACTCCCGCAGCGCCCGCAGAGATCGTCCGCGACGCTGCCGAGGAACTGATCGAAGACGCCCCGGCCCTCGCCGAAACCGAGACCCTCGAAGCCGACGAACTCACGATCGTCGACCTGACCGCCGAGGACATCGCCGAAGCAACGGAAGAAGCCGCAGCCGACGAAATCGAATCCACCGCAGTCGAGAACACCGCGACCGAGATCGCCGAAGCAAGCAACGGCGAAGCCGACGAAGCCGTCCCAGGCTGGGACGCGCTCGCCGAGAACGCTGCCGACTCCACCGAAAGCGCCGCGACCGACGAAGCCGCCACAGAAGAAGCCCCCGTCAACCTCACCATCACCGAGACCGAAGCCGGCGCGCTGCAGGTCGGCGACAAGTTCACCATCACCGGCAAGGGCACCAAGGACGAGCCCTACGTCGTCCCCTGGGATTTCCTCGTCTCCATCCGCCAAGCCTACAGCCCACGCGAAGGACGCACCGACATCCCCGAGCACTTCGCCTTCTTCGACGGCAAGTACATCTCCATCGCCGGCTACCTCCAGTTCCCCCTCGCCTCGCCACAGCCCACCGAGTGCCTCGTCATGCTCAACCAGTGGGACGGCTGCTGCATCGGTGTCCCGCCTACCCCCTACGACGCCATCGAGGTCGCACTCTCCACACCCGCCACACAAGCACAGAAGTTCGCCGTCGAAGGACGCATCGTCGGCAAACTCAAAATCGACCCCTACCTCGTCGGCAACTGGCTCATCGGGCTCTACCTGATCGGCGACGCCACCGTCGACGTCTCCGGCTCACGGTCCGCCGAGGAGGTCTACGGCAACACGCCCTCGCAGTTCCTCCCCGGGCAGTAACACCCAGAGCGTGCCACGGCTTATCCGCCCTCAACAATCCGAGAAGCGATCACTGGTAGAAATCCAACTCGCTCGCGCCGCCACCCGTGAAACTCTCCACGAACACCGGTGCCGCTTTGAACGAGATCACCCCGCCGGCGATCGCAACGATCGCGATGCGAACAGCCAATCTCGCTTTCCAGTTGAGCTTGCCTTTGAGTTCTGGCAGCACAAGCAGGAACGGCATCGCCGCCAAAACAACCGCGTGCCACATCGGCATCTCGCTGTAGAAATGCCCCACGACAATCACGCCGCTCAGCCACAACACAAACAGCGTGCCCACCGGCGAACCGAGCGAACGCCCCTTTACGATCAGCCCCACTAGCGCCATCCCGATCAGCGCCACCCCGACACCCACCGCGATCTGCCACTGCGCACTGGCGCCCGAATCAAAGACCGCCGGCACCGTAAACATCGGAACCGCCGCCATCGAGAACCCCATCGGCGCCGCATTGGTCTTGCGATCAAGCAGATCCATCGCCCCAAACGCCAGCACCATCCACAGCCCGAAGCCCGCGGTCCACGCGATCGTCTCCACACCCGCTTCCCACTGATGCCGACGCGCCGAGGCAAGCTGAAGCCAGAGCACCAACCCGACCAGCACCAGCCGACCAGCCCACCGCAGCATCGGCTGCTTCGTCGCCCGGAGCGAGAAGGCCTCCAGGCTCACCAGCACCACCCCGACGACCGCCAGCAGAAACTGCCTGTGCGAAGCCGACATCCGCAACGGGTTCCACTCGGGAGGCAAACCCTGGATCGCCCACAGCACAAGCACGAACGCGAGCCCGAAACCGAGCGCCGGCCCCAAACGCTCCAGCCGGAGCGCTCGCTTGGAATGCTCGTCCCGCCGCGTCATGTACGACGAAACCCAGAACCCCATAAACGCGCCCAGCGCACCGATCGCGCCCGGCGCCGCGATGCCCAGAAGGCCGTCGCGGAGCTGTTCCTGTGTCACTTGGAATCCCCTTCTGCGAGGAAGTGCGAACCGTAGCCCGTGATTACTGACGCATGCCCGTGATGGCAACGGTGATCGTGGTCTTGTCGCCCAGCGCACCGTTCTCCACGCCGTAGTTCACGCCGTAGTCCGAACGGTTGATCTCCAACACAGCTTCCCAGCCCGAGCGATGCCCGCCGCGCGGGTCGGCACGGTCCCCGATCCACTCGAGCACCGTCGTCTCCTCACGCGTCACGCCGTGGAACGTCAGATCGCCCGTGATCCTGACCTTGTTCTCCCCAGCCGACTCGAACGTCTTGCCCACGAACCGGATCTCCGGGAATTCCTTCACGCTGAAAAAGTCCGCGCCACGCAGGTGCTTGTCGCGCCCGTCGTTGTTCGAGTCCACACTCTCGGCCATCACGACCACATCGAGCACGCTGCTGCTCGGGTTCTCCAGATCAATCGCGTACTCGCCACCCATCTGCTCGAACGAGCCGTAGAAATTCGTCACACCCATGTAGCCCAGCTTGAACACCACCGACGAGTGCGTCGCGTCAACCGCGTACGCGTCGGCCCGGCTCGTCTCGTAGACCGCCTTGTCCGCCGCGTTCGGGTTCGAGCCGAACCCGATCATCACGCCGCCGAGTGCCGCCGAACCGACCGCCGCAAGAACCATGGACTTCGTCTTCATCGGAATCTCCTGAGTGCATGTGCCGGGGGACCCGCCCACCGACGCAGAATCTGATCCTACGTCGAACCCGGGAGGCCCGAAACATATTCGTTGTTTGAACAACAAATTATACCCGCCACGCAGGGTCCGGGCATCCGATGCGGTCCCGGCAGAGCCAGCCGCGACCGCGCGAGGTTTCGAATCAGCCCTCTTCGTCCGCCACTTCCAGGACAGCGACCTCGGTCACCGGCTGCGTCACCACGCCCGGCATCGCCGCCTCCAGATCGCCAGCCAGATCCAGCCCGTCCGCCTGCCACGCGTCGAGCAGGTCCGCCAGCAGCACACTCGCCTCATCGCCCAGCGTCAGCTCCGCCAATTCGCCCTCATCCACCGTCAGGGCGCGCCTCACCGACCACTCGGCTCTGGCCGTGTCGTCGAGCTGCGCACTGGCCAGCGCAAAGCCCAGCTTGGCCACCGCATCCTCCGGGGCCTTCAAGGCCGCCAGCGCAAAGAACCCCTGCGCCCTGTTCGCCTCGCCCTTTTCGAGCAGCTCCCAAGCCTGCGTCAGACGGTCCTGGGCCGCGACCGTGTCCCTCACCTCGGGCGTGCGATTCACCGGGCGATCGTGGGTCGAAGCCACCGTCACCGCCGCCGGCATGGACCCGCCTAGATCCACTTCGCTCCACCCGCGATCATGCCCACGCCCATGGCCCCGACCGTGACCCCAACCGTGATGGCGGTCATGCCCACGATGCCGGTCATACCTGTGGTGGTATCGCCTCGGCGTGTAATGCTGGTACCCATACGAGTGCCACGTCGGGGCGTACCAACCCGTGTACCCGCCCCACGACGTGCCGCATCCATTCCGGTACGAATACACCGGCCGGTAGCAACCCCAGGAACTGCCGATCGAGATTCCGGTCGAGAACCCGATCCCCGAGCCACAGAACCCGATCGACGAGCCCAGACCCACATGGAACCGGATGTCCGCCTTTGCGCTCCCGGCCGAGGCCAGTGCAGCGACAACAACGAGCGATGCAAGCTTCTTCATGACCGAACCTCCTTCGATTGAGACGATCCGCAAGTAAGTATATACAAACTTACATCGGGTTGCAAGGACAATCTCCTGTACGCATCAGGTCTCATAAGTTTGCAGATCTTGCCAAGATCTGGTAGGCTGGGTCACGTTGATCGGGTGCCACTCGGTGCCTGTAGACAATGAAGGGAGGTCCGCAATGGTTGATCTACCCCCAGAAGACGCTGTCAATCTCTCGCTCGAGGCCGCGTTGTACGACTCCAAGTCGGGTCGGTTCAGCAAGCCCGCCTCGCAGACCAAAGAGAACGACAGCAAAGAGCAGGCTGCCAACTCTGAGCAGGCCATGCAGCAACGCCCCAAGAACTGACCTACTCAGGCCGGTTCAGGAGCGATCGACACCCTGTCATGCGTTTGGGGTTATGTGTTCGGGACCAGATTCCCCCGGGCGCTATCGCTGCGCACCCGGCTGGGGGCCGATCTGTCCAATTGGCTGCTGTTCGAGTTTGTGCTGGACGAGCCAGAGCCGTACGAATTACAGCAGCTCGACGATCTCAAACTGCTTCACGCCCCTTGGCGCATCCACACGGATCACCTCGCCCACGCGTGATTTGAGCAGCGCCTGGCCCATCGGCGAATTCACCGAGACCTCCACGTGCTCGCTCATCGCGTTGCCCGAGAGCTCACCCACGAGCCTGTACGTGTCGTCGTCGCCCCGCTTGAGGTCCTTCAGACGCACGATCGAGCCGATGAACACCACGCCGGCCGCCTGCTTCGAGGAATCGATCACCTGCGCGTGCTGGAGCTTCTCCTCGAGGCGACGGATCTCCGCCTCCTCCATGCCCTGCTGCTCGCGAGCGGCGTGATACTCCGCGTTCTCCTTGAGATCACCCAGCGCCCTCGCCTCGGCGATCCGCTCCGAGATCCGAGGACGGTTGTCGCGCAGATCCTTCAGACGCTTCTCGAGTTGGGCCTTCTCTTCGGCTGTGATGAGTTCCATGGCCAGGTGGTCTCCGTATCCATAGGAACGGACCCGAAAAAACGGGCCCGCAGCGGTCAATTTAGGCGGAATCCGCTCGCGATGCCACTCCCCCCCGTGTGGTGGACCGCCAGATCGCGACCAGTATCCACGATGACACCGCCAGACACGCCGTCATCCACGCCGCACGCCAGTGCGAAGCCCCCACGATCGCGTGACGCCCCGTCCAGATCCGCTCCTTGAGCAGCTCCCACGGAGCTGTCAGAGGCGACGACATCCGCAGCAGCAACTCCAGATCCGCAGACGTCCCACGACCGATCGACTGGAGACACATCAGAATCATCGGCCCCGCCCCAACAACCGACAGGATCGAGATCATCCAGAGCGTCCGCTCAAGACCGGGCCTCACACCCATGTCCGCCTCCAACGGCCCCTCGAACGTCCGAACCACCCGACCCGGCCCGAGCGCCACCGCCAAAAACGCCCCCACGATGAGCGCCCACGAGACGATGAGCACAGCCGTCGCCGCGACCGCCCCGACCGTCCAACCCGTGATGATCGCCTGAGGCCAGAGCACCGCCTGCAACGGCACCAGCAGGATCACCAGATCCTTGGCGACCACCGTCGGCCCGCCCGCGATCGCGCTCACCTGCGAGAGCCGGACCATGGGCCAGAGCACCGTGATCCCGATCGTGATCACCGTAATCAGCCGGCGCGCCCCCTCGCGGTATCCCTCCGCCGTCACGCGGACCGGATCGCCGAGCGTCATAAAGACAAGCAGCGTCGAAACGAGCAGGAAGATCATCCACAGCACCGCAAAGCCGCGCGGCTCGCCGCGACGATGCGCCCACGGATCCGGTGAGTCCTTCGGCGCTACCAGCCCGATGTGCTCAGCCCACTCACGGACCGCGCGACGATGCCCCGCTCGCTCCGGACCCGACGGCTGGATGGGACCTTGCTCGTCCACTAAAGAAATCTTGGGAGCGTCAGGGGGTGTCTTCCACCAAAATCGGCCCCGAACTGACATCGATCAGCTTGCGCCCCGCGTCAATCCGACGCCCGAAATCCGGGTGCTGACGCAGGTACGTCAACTGACGCAGCTTCCCCTCTGTGCTCACCGCGTCCGGCACAGGGTCGCTTGGCATTCGGCCCCAGATGATCCGGTTGCCCGCATCGGTCAGGATGATGAGCCTGCGGAACCGTGGAAACTGCGAAACGTCGATTCCGCGGACCTGATCCGCGCCCCGGGTCCCGGGCAGACGCGCGTGGAGCAGGTTCAAAAGCTCGAGCCCCGCCTGGATGGATTCGTTCTCCCACTTCTGCCCGGGCACGACAGCCAGGGGATTGGCATCCCTGGCCCCGACGATGACAGGGAAGGGCGAGAAGTCCGCGCGCCAGCTCGCCTTGAGACGCCGGCCGTCGGTCGCGATGAGGTAATCGTGCGCGCCGTCGCGCACCACCGCGCCGGGCGAACGCCAGCGGGCCTTAATCTCGATCACGCCCTCGTCGAGCCTGTTGATGGCGTCAATATGACTCACCCACCCACTTCGGGCGAGCCAGACGCCCAGCTCATCGAGCGTGCGCGCCGAGAAGGGGCCAGAGTGATTCCCCACGATCTCGTAGGCATCATCGAGCAGATCTTTCTGAACAGCCTGCGGTGGCCAGTTCACGTTCTGATCGCCCGAGACCGCATCGGGCCAGTGGATCCGCACCGTGGGCGGGCCGTCGGCTGCGATCTCGGCTGCTCGGCTGTCGGCGAAGCTGATGCCCACACCCATCCCGACCGTGAGCACCACGCCCGTCAGGACGATGCTGATCACGTTGGCGGTGATGTGGTCGTAGACCCACTCGGTGATGCGTTCCCGAGCGGTCGGGGGCTTTCTGCGTTTCCTGGCCATATGCAACAGAGGGTCGGGTCAGGGGGCCGTTTCGCTTGAATGCAGAGCCCCGGATCGCCCCTTTGCGCCCGACAGGGCCTCTTGCACGAGATGGGCGCACAATTCGTGCATCTCCATCCCGGTCCGCCTGGCCGCCTGGGGCACCAGCGAGTGCGAGGTGAAGCCCGGCATGGTGTTGATCTCGAGCAGCCAGTGCCGACCGGCCTCGTCGATGATGTAGTCCGCCCTGCACAGATGACGCACCCCGATCGCGCCGGCGAGCTTCAGGGTGTCCGCCTGAATGGGGGCTGCGTCGATGCCCCCGGGGTCAACGGTGTAGACCGTGTCGTCACGCTTGTACTTGGCCTCGTAGTCGTACACCCCCTCGGCGGGAGCGATCTCGATGAGGGGCAGCGCCACCAGCTTGCCGTCCTTTGCGATCAGCGGCGAAGAGACCTCGCGTCCCTTGATCAGCCGCTCGACCATCGTCACCTGCCCAGGGTGGGCCCGCAGATCCTGTTTGGCAAACGCGACGGCCTGCTCGATATCCTCCGGCGTCCGGCAGATCGAGAGGCCGACACTCGATCCCTCGAGCGCGGGTTTCATGACCAGCGGTGGCTCCATCGCGACGCGGTCGTTGTGGTTGTACAGACACACGGGGGGCGTGCGGATGCCGAGCCTCGCGGCTTCGAGCTTGGCCGCGATTTTGTCCATGCACGTGCGAGCCGCGAGCGGGCCGCAACCGACGTAGGGGCGCCCGTCGCGCTCAAGGATGTCCTGCAGCGGGCCGCCCTCGCCCCACCGGCCGTGGAGCACGGGGAAGACGACATCGCCGGCGATGTGCGCGAGATTGTCGAGTTGGTCGATGATGTGAAGCTCGGCCTTCAGCCCAGCGTCATTCAGCGCTTTGGCGACGGCTTTGGAACTCTCGATGGAGACTTCGCGCTCCATGTCCGGGCCGCCACCGAGGACCGCGACGTGTGTCACGACGATCTTCTCCAGACGACGACTTCGGTCTCGAGCTGGACATCGAAGCGGTCGTGGACGAGCTTCTGGACTTTCTCGATGAGGCAGAGGATGTCGGAGGCGCTGGCGCCCGGGCTTGTCTCGATGAAGTTGGCGTGGCGCGCACTGACGACGCAGGGGCCACAGGACACCCCCTTGCCCCCGGCGCGGTCGATGAGCAAGCCGGCCCCGACGCGCTGGTGCGCCTGACCGATGCCTTCGAGATCGTGGCGGAGGACGGGGTTGCGGAAGACGCACCCGCAGGTCTTGGCGGCCAGCGGCTGGGTGCGGGCCTTCTGGTCCATGATCTCTTTGAGACGGTTTCGCGCCGCCTCGGGATCGCCCGGGGTGAGCTGGAGCTCGACCTCGGTGATGATGAGATCGAACAGCCCGCTGGTGCGGTAGGCGTAGGCGATGTTCTCGCGCGAGATGTGGACGATCTCGCCCTGCTTGTTGAGGGCGGTGACGGATTTGACGACGTCGGCCATCTGCCCGTACGCGCCGCCCGCGTTCATGAACGCGGCCCCGCCGAGCGATGCGGGGACACCGATCAGGCCTTCGATGCCGGTCAGCCCTGTGCGCACACAGGCGTGGATGAGTTTGGCAAGGTCGGCCCCGCCGCCGGCGGTGACGATGCCCGTGGACTCGTTGATCTCGACATTCCGGAAGGCTGGGTGGTCGAGCTTGACCACGAGTTCGGAGACGCCCGCGTCATCGACGAGCAGGTTCGCGCCGTCGCCCAGGACGCGGAGGTCGGGCTCGGCGTTCAGGCAGGCCTGGAGTTCTTCGATGGAGGTCGGGTGCGCCATGCGATCGGCGCGGCCGCCGACTTTGAAGTAGGTCGGGATGGGCGCGTCGCGCTCGATCTCGGGCAGTGTTGCGGTGCGGGCCATCAGGCGTGTGCTCCCTCGGTCACGGGGCTCGGGGCGCGTTCCATGAAGTTGCGGGCGATGGTCCAGACGGGGCCGGCGCCCATGACGACGAGCAGGTCGCCCGGCTGGGCGATGTCGTCGAGGTGCTCGGTGATCGCGTCGAAGGGGTAGAGGTGCATCGCGCGGGTGCCCCGGCTGCGGAGGCGGTCGACGAGATCACCCGCGGAGACTTTCTGCTTCTCGGCCTCGGAGTCGCGGACGAAGTAGATGTGCGGGACGATCACGACGTCGGCCTGGCTGAACGCTGCTGCGAAGTCATCGAGGAGGAAGCGCGTCCGCGAGTGCTGGTGCGGCTGGAAGACGCAGATGAGTCTGCCCCCGCGGTCGTGCGGGCGTTCGTGCTGGCGCAGGGCGCGGAGGGTCATCTCGACCTCGGTCGGGTGGTGGCCGTAGTCGTCGTAGACGCGGACCGAGCCGCCCGTGACGAGCGGGCGGTCGCCGATGAGTTCGAGACGACGCCCGATGCCCTTGAAGTTCTTGAACGCTTGGACGATGGCCAGGCGGTCGGCGCCGAGCGAGTCGGCCAGTGCGAAGGCCATCGCGGAGTTGAGGGCCGAGTGATCGCCCGGCATCGGGCAGGTGTACTCGGCAGCGGTCTCGCCCTTGTAGCGCAGGTGCACGCGGCGGGTCTCGGGGTCGAAGGCGATCGACCAGTCGGCGGCGGGGTTGAAGCCGATGGTCTCGATCTCGCAGTCGAGCCCGCTGGTGACGTCGCGGCGGTGGGCGTTGTCGTGTCCGATGATGAGCTTGCCGCCCATGCCCGGCTTGGTGGATGCGGGCGGGACGAGTTTGGCGAAGTTGTGGAACGCTTCGACGACGGCGTCGATCGAGCCGTAGATATCGAGATGGTCCGCTTCGACGGATCCGATGGCCGCGATGCGCGGGGCGAGGTTGTGGAATGAGCGGTTGAACTCGCAGCCCTCGGCGAGCAGGAGCCCGGGCTGGCCGGCTAGCGGTCCCGAGGGGATGCGGCTGGCGCCGAGTCGGAACCCGGTGGCGTTGCCCTTGGAGTCGAGCAGGTGGGGGCAGGTCGCGCCGACGATGACGCTCGGGTCGAGTCCGGCTTCGATGAGGGCGGCCGAGAGCATGGCGGTGGTCGTGCTCTTGCCGTGGGTCCCGGCGATGACGACGCCCGACATGGTGCGCATGGTCAGGCCGAGCGCCTCGGCGTAGGTGAAGACGGAGATGTTCTTGGTGGCGGCGTCGAGGACGAGCGGGTGATCGTGCTTGACGGCTGCGGAGATGATGACCGACCCGACACCCTCGGGCAGTTCTGTGATGATCTGCTCGGTGGTGACGTTGATGCCTTCGGCGGTGAGCGCTTCGGTGGTCGGGCTGCGGGTGGAGTCGCTGCCTTCGATCGTGACACCCAGGGCGCGGAGCAGACGGGCCAGGCCCGACATGCCGCATCCTCCGATGCCGATCATGTAGCATGTGCCATTGGCGGCGGCGAGCGAGTCGAATCCGATATTGAGTGGGGTGTTCTGCACGGCAAAGGAGCGTATCGGCGAATTGCCTGTCAACTCCTGAAACGAGCGGGTTTGCGCGCAAACGACAGGTTGTGCATACGATGCCCACGATGGAACACCCTGCCCTCCCGTACAAGCTGGCAACCCTTTGCGATATCCGCGACGAGAAGGGCCGGATTCTGCTGCTGCATCGCCTGCGCGAGCCCAACAAGGGTTTGTGCTCACCGATCGGCGGCAAGCTTGAGATGACGACGGGTGAATCGCCCGCCCAGTGCGCCAAGCGCGAGATCATGGAGGAGGCGGGGCTGGACATCCCGATCTCCAGGCTTCACCTGATGGGGCTGATCTCGGAGCAGGCGTTCGAGGGCAAGGGGCACTGGCTGCTGTTCTACTACCGGGTCCTGGGCTCCGTGGAGCTTGAGGCTCACGACATGCCCGAGGGGCGTCTGGAATGGCACCACCCGGACGAGCTGGACGGGCTGCCGTTGCCTGAAACGGACCGGAAGATCATCTGGCCCCTGGTCAGGCGTCACGAGGCGACCGGGCCCAAGGGGCGGCCGGGCTTCTTTGCGGCCCATGTGGACTGCCGGGGTCCTGAGATGACGTGGACGGTTGAGGAGCAGTTTGACCCCCTGCCGGCCCAGCGTGCGGATCTCCGAGGGCTCGTGTGAACGAACAGTGCCCCCAAACCCGTATACTTGAGCGTGATGCCGATCGCTCAACGGAATGAGCCAATCCTGCGGAGCCAGGGAGGGTGGACGCTTCGGCGGCTGCTCGTCCTGTTGCTGTCGCTTCTGCCCTTGGCTCTGACGGCCCAGCCGGCAGCGACGCCCGCCCAGCCCGTGACGGTGCCCGCTTCGAGGCAGGCCGACCGCGTGGCGATCATCCCGATCCACGAGCCGATCGACAAGGTGACGGCTTTCAGTGTGAAGCGGCGGATGGAGCTTGCCATTGAGGGCGGGGCTCAGGCGTTGGTCTTTGACATCAACACGCCCGGCGGCGAGGTGCCGGCGGTTCTGGAGATCTGCTCGGCGATCAAGGCATCGAGTGTGCCGAACACGGTCGCGTGGATCCATCCGCAGGCGTACAGCGGCGGCGCGATCATCGCGCTTGCTTGCCGGGAGATCGTCGTCGCCGACGGGGCGATGATGGGCGACGCGCTGCCGATCATGATCGGTCCGGGCGGTGTGGACGTGGCGACGCAGGGTGAGCTTCGGAAGAAGCAGGTGCCGCCGGTCCTGGCGGAGGTTGTGGACTCGGCGCGGGTGCGCGGGTGGGACGAGTTCATCGTGCAGGCGGTGGTGATCGACCGGGTCGAGCTCTGGTGGGTGGAAGAGGTGATGCCGGACGGTTCGCCGGGTCGGCGGCTGGCGATCAACGAGCCGGAGTTCCGGATGCTGTTTCCGGGGCAGGAGCCTCCGCGTGGTTCGCCCGGGATCGTGGCGGCCAGCAGCGAGGGGCTTTCGGGGCTGACGCCGGAGTCTGCGGGTGAAACGGAAGCTCCGAGTGTGCCGGAGAATGAGCAGGCGTTCCGGCCCGCGACGCCGGCACTCGAGGATCTGTCGCCCAATCTTTCGGGCGAGTCGAGCGCGGCCTCGGTGCAGGATCTGGACATGCTGACCTCGGCCTCGGGCAGGCCCGTGTTGACGCCAGCCGACGCGGGCAAGTGGCGTGTGGTGCGGTATCTGACCAACGGCAGCGGCCCGATCGTGATGTCCAGGCAGGACATGCTCGATTACGGGTTCGCGTCGGAGAGCATCAACACAGACGACCAGCTCAAGGCGTACTTCGGCGCGAGGGAGCTTGTGCGGATCCAGCCGACGTGGTCGGAGCGGGTCGTCAAGACGCTCTCGAACATGTGGGTGCGGATGCTATTGGTGGCGGTGTTCCTGCTGGCGCTTTTCATTGAGATGGTGAGTCCCGGGCTCGTGGTGCCGAGCGTGGTGTCGGGTGTGGCGCTGCTGCTGGTGATGGCGCCGGCGTGGATGCTGGGTCTGGCGGGCTGGTGGGAGGCGATCGCGATCCTGACCGGCATCGTGCTGATTCTGATGGAGATTTTCGTGATCCCGGGGTTCGGTGTCGCGGGTTTGTCGGGGCTCGTGCTGCTGTTTGGCGGTCTGGTGATGTCGTTTGTGGGCGCATCGGGCGGGCTGTTCCCGAGCACGCCGGGCGGGCAGGCGGATCTGACGCGGGCGGCGGTGACGGTGCTCATCGCGGCGAGCGCGGCGGGCGGCGGGATCTTTTTCGTGGCCAAGTACTTCGGTTCGCTGCCGGTGCTCGGTCGGCTGATTCTGGACGGCTCGCGCGAGAGCGATGAGCAGGAGATGAACCTGGCCGAGGCGATGGGCGAGCCGGACGATCTCGGTGCGCTTGTCGGGCGCGAAGGTGTGGCGCACTCGCCGCTTAGGCCCTCGGGCCGGGTGGAGATCGATGGCGCGTTGTACGACGCGAAATCGTCGCTCGGGTATGTTGAGACTGGGACGCACGTGCGCGTGGTCGGCACGGAAGGCTGGTCGATCGTTGTGGAAGAGGCCGGGGGGAGCGCCTGATGGATCCGATGCTTCTCTGGGGACTTGGGCTGCTGGCGCTGTCGGTCCTGATCTTGGTGATTGAGATTTTCGTGCCCTCGGGCGGGATGCTGGCGATCACGTCGGGCGTGGTCGGGATCGCGGGGATTGTGTGCCTGTTTCTGATGAAGGAACAGGGCACGCTCTGGGGCTCGGCGGGCATTCTGATGATGCTGATCGTTTTTCCGAGCGCGTTTGCGCTCTGGATCAAGGTGATCCCGAGCACACGGTTCGGGCAACGGATGATGGGCGTGCTGCCCGAGGACGAGATCTCGCAGCGTGAGCAGCTTGAACGCGAGGCGCACGAGATGCTCGTATCGCTGGTCGGGCAGGAGGGCGTTGCCAAGTCGGCGCTCAGGCCTGTCGGGACGATCGAGATCGACGAGGAGCGATACGACGCGCTGGCCGAGGGCGTGGCGATCGAACCGGGGCAGAAGGTCCGGGTTACGGCGATCGTCAACGCGCAGATCAAGGTCAGGCCGATTTCCTGAGTGGGTCTTGCCAGCGCGTATACTCCCCCTCAACGCACGATGCTTACACCGAGCAAGGAATCCAAACCGATGCGCACCGCAATGGCACTCTCGGCAATGACACTGGCTCCCGCAGGTACGGTTCTCGCTCAGGCGGGCGGCGGCGGCGGGCTGAGGCCCTGGATGATCGTGGTCGGCGTGATCGCCATCCTGATCGTCCTGATCCTGCTCTTCGTGCTCGGGCAGTACGTCTCGCTCTACATCCAGGCGTTTACGTCGAATGCACGCGTGTCGGTCGTGGACCTCATCGGGATGCGGCTGCGGAAGGTCGATCCGCGGGTGATCGTGCTCAACCGCATCCGCGCGGTGAAGGCTGGCATCGGCATCACCACCGCGCAGCTCGAGGAGCACCTGCTCTCGGGCGGACGCGTCAAGAACGTGGTCAGCGCCCTGATCGCGGCCCAGAAGGCACGCATCGAGCTGGACTGGCGCACGGCCTGTGCGATCGATCTCGCCGGCCGTGACATCTTCGACGCGGTGAACACGAGCGTGAACCCGAAGGTCATCGAATGCCCGAACCCGGCGCTGGGTCGCGGGACGATCGACGCGGTCGCCAAAGACGGCATCCAGCTGCGGGCCCGCGCCCGCGTGACGGTGCGGACGAATCTGGCGCGGCTGGTCGGTGGTGCGACCGAGGAAACGGTGGTCGCGCGTGTCGGCGAGGGCATTGTCTCGTCGATCGGTTCGGCCGAGTCGCACAAGGCGGTGCTGGAGAACCCGGACCGGATCTCGAAGGCTGTGATGGCTCGCGGGCTCGACTCGGGGACGGCGTTTGAGATCCTGTCGATCGACATCGCGGATGTGGACGTCGGCGAGAACATCGGCGCCAAGCTGCAGGCGGACCAGGCCGAGGCGGACAAGCGCCGGTTCCAGGCTGAGGCGGAGCAGCGCCGTGCGATGGCGGTCGCGCAGGAGCAGGAGTTCAAGTCCGAGGAGCAGAAGAACCGGGCGCTTGTTGTGCTCGCCGAGGCGGAGGTGCCCCGCGCGATGGCCGAGGCGTTCCGTCAGGGCAACCTGGGGATCATGGACTACCAGCGTCTGCGGAACATCGAGGCGGACACGAGCATGCGTCAGGCGATCAGCGGACAGGACGAGGACAAGCCAGACCAGAACAACTGATCACGAACTGACGAGCCCGGATCGCAGGTGAGGGAATGAGCGTTTGCCCTCGCTTGCGATCCGGGCTCGGTTTTTTGAGTTCTGTTGTTGAGAGGTGTCTTCGGTTCAGTCGCGCCAGGCGTCGGTGACGATGCCGTTCTTGATCTCGATGTATGTACCGCCGGCGGATTTTTCGGAGCTCGAGCCGCCGATGATGAGCAGGACCGAGCCCTTGTTGCGTTCGGTGCGCTGGTACTCGTAGGCCCAGAGGGAGCCGCCCTCGATCTCGGTCTTGCGTGTGGGCTTGCCCATGGCAGCGGCGACCCATGACTCGGTCGTCTCGCCGATCTTGATGCGGTTGAAAGTGCTCTTGCCGACGTAGTCGCCGTCGAGTGAGGAGTACGAGCTGCCGTGGATACACCCGCCCAGTGCGGTGCAGGTGAGAGCGGCGGCGGTGATGATCGCGAGTCGGTTCTTCATCGGTGTTCCCCGTGCTGGACTGCCAAGGGAGATCGCATGCCCCCCTGACGGGTCATACGGGAATGGGCGGCGGGCGTTTCACGCGGGCTCGGCGGCGCTTTGCAGGAGCTGGGCGATGCGGAAGCGGCGGTAGATCTCGTTGGTGATGATCGAGGGCGGGCCGGGGATGGATTCCGGGGCTGGCGCGTCCTCGTGGGCTTGGGGGGCTGAGCCTGGCTGGTTGCGGGGGGCGGCTCTCGAGACGGTGGAGTACGGGTTCCGGGGCACGCTCGTGTCGAGGCGGTTGGTGGCGTTGGTGGGCGTGTAGGCCGGGGCGGCGTGGGAGCTGAGGATCTCGGAGGTTCCGATGTGGAAGACGGTGTTGGGCGGGATGAGCGCCTCGCCCGAGCGGGTGTAGTCGGACCGGGTGAAGACGGCGGCGATGCCCTTGTCGATGCGGGCGTAGACGGTTTTGCCGTCGGGCGTGGTGATCTCGTAGACCTTCTCGAAGTCCGATGGAAGGCGGAGGTCCTTGGGCGCGATGCGTGAGCTGCGGGCGATCGGGGAGACGTCGTCGACGCCCTGCTCGATGACGCGGGCCTCGGGCTGGGTGAGCAGTGCTGCGAGCAGGAATGTGGTGATCCAGAGTGCGGGTGTCATCGTGCGTGCTCGCTCGTCGATTAGAAGAGGATCTGGATCTCCACGGTGATTGTGGCGTCGGGTGTATTCGGGAGGTTGTCGAGATCGGTCCCCGAGGCCCGCCAGCGGTACACGCTATCGAGTATCGGCTGATCGATGGAATCGACGCCCGTGGCGGTGCCGGGTTTGAGGTTTGCGGCATAGACGGAGCCGTTCTTGGCGAAGCGGATGACCGCGGTGACGTTGCCACGCCTTGAGCGGAGTTCGAGCTGCCTGGTGGTGGCGTCGAACTGGGGGCGGTAGGTCTGGATGCGCAGGCCCTGTCTTGCCATGACCTTGCCAAGGTCATTCTGGCGGATGGTCATTTCCGTCGTGGTCGCGTCGGATTCGCGGTCGTCGGGGATGGCTTCTTTCTTGGGCTCGGCGGGCTCGGCTTGTTTGGGCTGCTCTTCTTCGGCGGGCTTCTCGGCGGCCTTGGCACGCTCGGCGGCCTCGCGTGCGGCCTCGAGTTTGGCGGCCAGCTTCGAGAGCTCGTTCACCCGCGTCAGGAACGACTCCGAGAGCTGCGAGGCGCTGGCGGCGGCCTGCTCGGCGGCTCGGGCGGCGGCGCTGGCGGCCTCGGGCGAGAGCTGGGGCTGGAGCGTGTCGGACTGCACACCCGAGTGCGGTGTCTCCTGTGTAAAGCCGATCCACGCGATCGAGACGCGGCTGCTCTCGTCGATGCCCAGCTTCACTTTCGGGGTGTCTTCTTCTTCGTCGGGGGTCAGCAGCATCCGCGAGAGGGCGGATTCGGGATCGGCCAGGGCGAGCACGCCCAGAACGTGGATGAGCAGGCTCACCAGCACGCAACCCCAGAGCACCCATTGGCCCGATCGGCTCGGCTGCATGCGAAAACGGTAGCATGTCCGTGTGAAAGACGGCGAGGGCTGAGTCATGAGCATGCAGAGACCGGTTGGGTTGGTTGTTTCGCTGGTTGTGGTGGTGCTTGTCGCGGTGCTCGGATGGGTGCTGGTGCCCGGGGGGCAATCGGCCTCCCCTGACACCACGCCTCACCGGGATGTGGCGGATGAAGCCGAGCAGAATGCGGCTGAGGAACCCGCGCCGGTTGAGGCCCCCACTGGCGAAACGGTCATGGTTTCACAGGAGCGTCAGGCGTTCGAGCCCGGGCGGCTGCTCGTGGGTGATCCGGCGCCGGCGCTCTCGATCAAGCGGTGGTATCTGGGCGAGCCACGGGAGCGGCTGACGCCTGGTTACGTGCATGTGGTTGATCTGTGGGCGACGTGGTGCGGGCCTTGCGTGCGGGCGATGCCGGAGCTGACGGCGTTGCAGGCGGAGTATCGCAACAAGGGCGTGCGCGTGCTGGGCGTGAGCATCGACGAGGCACGCAACGCCGAGGAGCAGGTCGAGCGGTTTATCGAGAATCGCAGCGACACGATCGGTTTCGACATCGCGCTCGACGACGGGCGAACGGTACAGGACTGGCTGACCGCGGCGGGTCGATCGAGCATCCCAACGAGTTATGTCGTGGATCAGGAGGGCACGGTCGCGTGGATCGGACACCCGCAGGCGACGGACCCGGCGACGGGTGAGCCCGTGATGCTGACGGTGATCGAGGGCCTGCTTGACGGGACGTACGACCTTGAGGGCGCGACGGCTGAGGCGCGTAAGGAGATCCTGCAAGAGCGCGAGCAGGCGCAGGCGGCAAAGCGCGTGGCCGGGCTCATGGAGGAGATGAACGAGGCGTGGGCCTCGGGCGACCGCGAGAAGACGATGGAGATCATTGACCAAGTGATCGAGAAGAGCCCGGACACGGCGGCGGAGCTGGCGGTGCGCAAGGCGGAGATTCTGCTGTACGAGTTGAACCGGGGCGCGGACGCATCGGCGTTTGTGGGCGCGATGATCGAGGGCCCATACTCGGAGGACTCGGAGACGCTGATGCGTTTCTCGTCGCTTTTGTCGGGGGATCTGGATCCGGGGCCTGGCGGCCGCCGGGCTGCGGTGGATGCGGCGAGCCGGGCGGTGGAGCTGATCGGCGATGAGCCGAACGCGCTTGCGCAGCTCGGGCACGCGCAGTTTGTCGCGGGCGATGTGCAGGACGCGATCGACACGATGATCCGGGCGCGTGATCTATGCTCCGAGGACAGCGGCATGTACGAGGTCCTCAACGATCTTGTCGGCGAGTATCAGCGATCGAGAGACTGAGTGTTATGGGCTCGGGGTTGGTACGGGCGCTGTCGGCGCACCGACCTCGCCTTCGCTGCCGAGGATGCTGAAGCTCTCGATGCCGGCGGCGCGGAGTTGCTGGACGAGTTCGATGAGCCTGCCGCTGGCGGAGCCGATGTCGATCTCGAGCACGACGGGCGCATCGGGTTGTTCGGCGACGGCTTTGGTGACGGCTTCGGGGACGGCTGTGTTGTCGAGGAATTCGCCGTTGACGGCGGTGCGGTCGTCGCTGGTGAGCGAGACGACGATCGGCGCCGGGCCGCTGGCGGTGCTGCCGGAGGGATCGATGACGGGCAGATCGACATCGACGACGTCGGCTCGGACCATGACGAGCATGGCGAAGGCGAAGAAGGTGAGCAGGAGGAAGACGACGTCGAGCAGCGGCGTCATCTCGAGTCGGGGCTCGGGCAGGCTTGTGCGGAGCTTGGTGGCCATGCGCTTGAAGGGTACGCGGATTCGCGGGGCGTTGCCGGGCATACGATGCGTCGGGCCTCTGACAGGAGCGCGAAATGGCCGTCCGGATGGAGCTATCGAGAATCCTGATCCGCGAGCTGTCGGACTTCCAGCTTATCGAGCTGCGCGAGGTCGCCGAGCCGGGCGAGTCGCTTGAGAACGAGGCGCGGTCGTTCCCGATTGTGATCGGTCTGCCAGAGGCGCAGGCGATCGACCGGCGGCTGCGGGGCCTGCCCATCGATCGGCCCCAGACGCACGACCTGCTCGCGTCGATGATCACGGCTTTGGGCGGCGAAATCGATCGCATCACGATCACGCATCTCTCCGACAGCACGTTCTTTGCGGAACTGACGGTGCGCAAAGGCGACGGCGAGGTGATCCAGATCGACAGCCGACCGAGCGACGCGATTGCGCTGGGCGTGGCATCAGACACGCCGATCTATGTTGCCGAGGAAGTGATCGAATCGGCGACGCGGGATATCCCGTGAGCGATCGTCTGCCCTACCTGACACACGACTTGCCCGGCATCGGCGGGCAGATCCGCCAGAGGCTCGAGGACTTTCTGGTCGAGGAGCAGCCCCTGTACCGCCCGAGCGGCGAGGGCGAGCACCTGTATCTGATGGTCGAGAAGCAGGGCCTGGGCACGCCCGAGATGGTCGACATCGTGGCCGAGCACTTTGGCGTGCGGCGGAGCGCGGTGAGCACGGCGGGGATGAAGGACGCGATCGCGATCACGCGCCAGGTCGTGAGCGTGCACGTGCCGGGCAAGAAGCTCGATGACTTTCCGATGCTCCGCGACGAGCGGGTGCGGGTGCTCTGGGCGGACACGCACACGAACAAACTGCGCACGGGGCACCTGACGGGAAATCGATTCAGCATCCGCATCCGGGGTGTGTCGATGACCGATGCGCCGCGGGCGCTGAAGGTGCTGCGCGAGCTGGAGCGGCGCGGGCTGCCCAACTACTTCGGGCGCCAGCGGTTCGGCGCCAAGAACGACAACCACTTCGTCGGGCGGTCGCTCTTGCTCGGTCAGCTCAAGCGGAGGATGCCGACGCAGAAGCGCAAGCTGATGCTCAACGCGATGCAGTCGGCGATATTCAACGAGGTGCTGGCCGAGCGTGTGAGGGCGGGGACGATGGACGTCATCCTGCCCGGGGACATCGCGTTCAAGCACGACAACGGCTCGGTGTTCGCTGTTGATGAGGCGATGGCCGGCTCCGACGAGATCAGGGCCAGGCTGCGTGAGCACGAGATCAGCCCGAGCGGGCCCATGTGGGGCGGCAAGATGATGCGGGCCGGGGGCGGCGTGGCCGAGGCGGAGCTTGCGGCGCTGGATACGGCGGGCCTGACGCCCGAGGATTTCGAGACGAGCAAGCAGGCCGGGCTTGTGCCGGGCGTTCGGCGGCCGCTGCGTGTGCCGGTGACGGACACGGACATCGAGGGCGGGATCGACGAGCACGGGCCTTATGTGCGTGTGGCATTTGATCTGCCGGCCGGCGCGTACGCGACGACGGTGCTGCGCGAGATCATGAAGGACGATTAGCCCGGATCGATCGCGACGTCGAGTTCGACGGTGACGGGCTCGAGGCACTCGGTGTCGCTGCACGCCTGGTAGGTGACGGTCACGATGGGTCTGCCCGAGATCTCCCCCGAGCGTTCGAGGACGATGTCGAACTCGGTTTCGCCCGAGTAGACGAGCAGTTGCATGTCCAGCCCGGTGGGTGCGTATGGCGAGCCTTCCGGGTAATCGGCAAAGACGGAGACGCCCGAGCCGCCCGTGAGTCCCACGCGGAGCGGGATGAGGCTCTCCATCGCGCCTGGGCCGGGATCCGCGGCGAGGATGTGGTACTTCGGGTCGATCACGAAGCGCACGCGGAACGTCGCGGGCTCGTCTTTGTTCAGTGTCAGGCGTTCGGTGTCGGCGAAGACCTCGACGACCGACTGCTGCCCTGGCTGCGCGTCTTTCTGATCGGGTTCGACGGCTCCTGCGCTGGCGAACGCTTCAGCCAAGGGCAGATCGCGCGCCAGGCCCCGGTAGAGCGCGCGGACCGAGTTGATGTGCCCCACGGGCGAGCGGTGGATGTGGCTCGAGGTGCGCGCCAGCCCGCGGGCGGCTCGCTCGGCGAAGCGGTCTTCGCCAGTGATCTCGAAGAGGTCGATCAGCGCGTTGAGGAACGTGGACGTGGCGCTGGGGATGGCGCCGTCGTAGACGGATTGGGCGCGGACGAAGAGATCGGACTGGCCTTCGAGGGTGTCGTAGAAGCCGCCGGTCTCGGGATCGCCGAAGAGGGCATCGGCGCGGTCGGCGAGTTCGATGGCGCGCGCGAGGTGCTCGGTGTCGTCCGGGAGGGCGCGGTGGAGCTCGATGTGCGCGAGGGCGAGCCAGGCGTAGTCCTCGAAGAATGCGGGGATCTGGGCCTTGCCGTCGCGGGCGGTGCGGTAGAGATCGCCCTGGGGTGTGCGCATGAGGTTGTCGATCGCGCTTGCGACTCGATCGGCGGCGGCGATGTGTTCGGAGTTGCCCGTGATGCCGCCGAGAATCGCGAGCCCGGCGATGGCGTTGCCGTTCCATGCGGTCAGGACTTTGTCGTCGAGGCGGGGCTGTTTGCGCTGGTTCCGGGCGGCGAGGAGCTTGGTGTTGATTGCGTCGAGCCTGCTGTGGAAGGCTTCGGGCGCGAGGTTGAGTTTGGCGGCGATGTTCTCGGGTCGGTCGGCTAGGCGCAGGACGTTGCGGTCGGGTTCGTCTTCGTGGTGCGGGTCGCGGAAGTTCGGGCCTTGGGCGAGGCCGTACACCTCGAGGGCGAACTTGGCGTCTTCCTCGTCCAGAGCGCTCTGGATCTCGTTGGGGAGCCAGAGGTAGTTGAGGCCCTCTTTGCCGTCGACCTCGGCGTCCTGAGCGCTGTAGAACGCGCCGTCATCGTTGGTCATTTCGCGCGCGAGGTAGTCGGCGATCTCAGTCGCGGTGCGCTGGTATTCGGAGTCTTCGTAGACCGCGGCGGCCTTGGCGTAGACGCTCAGCAGTTGTCCCTGGTCGTAGAGCATTTTCTCGAAGTGCGGGACGGTCCAGGACTGATCGACGCTGTAGCGGTGGAAGCCGCCGCCGACGTGGTCGCGGATGCCACCGGCGAGCATGGCATCGAGCGTGGTGCGGACGGCGGTGTCGATGACTTTCTTAGTGTCGTCGTCTGCGGAGGCGCGGACGGTGAGGAGGAACTCGATGTAGGTGGGCTGAGGGAACTTGGGAGCGCCCGCGAAGCCGCCGTAGCGTTGGTCGTAAATCCCGATCAATCCGGAGACGGCTTCTGAGATCTGGTCTTCGCCGATGATGACGGGGGTTTCGTTGTGCTGGAGCTGGTGAGCGACCGCGCCGGCGAGTGAGTCGGCCTGTGCGAGGACGTCGTCATTTTGATTAGTCCACGCGTCGGAGGTGCCCACGAGCAGGTCGGTGAATGCGGGCATGCCGTGACGGGGCTCGGGCGGGAAGTAGGTGCCGGCGTAGAAGGGCTTGAGCGATTCGGGTTCGAGCCAGACGCTCATGGGCCAGCCGCCGCGGCCAGTGAGGGCCTGCGTGGCCGCCATGTAGAGGTCGTCGACGTCGGGGCGTTCCTCGCGGTCGACCTTGACGCAGACGAACCTTTCGTTCATGACTTTGGCGGTGGCCTCGTCCTCGAAGCTCTCGCGTTCCATGACGTGGCACCAGTAGCAGGTCGAGTAGCCGATGGAGAGGAAGATGGGCACGTTGCGTCGGCGGGCTTCTTCGAAGGCTTCTTCGCCCCAGGGCCACCAGTCGACGGGGTTGTGCGCGTGCTGCAGGAGATAGGGGCTCGTCTCGCGGGCGAGGCGGTTGGTGTGCATGGGTGGTGTCTCGGGCTGGGCGGCGGCGCAAGCCGACGTGATCGCAAGGATGCCAAGGACGATCAATCGCATCATGCGATCCTAGCGCCGGGGCGTACGCCCGCCGATCGGTGTGATCTGGATGACACGCAGCGACTGGGATTCGACGAGCTGGGCGGCGGGCTGCTCGTGCCCGAGGACACTGGCGGCGGCGAGCGAGCTGGCGGTCAGCACCGCGTCGACGGGCTGCTCGGCGAGCGTGACAGAGACGAGCCCGATCACGACACGCGGGTCGTCCGGGTCGTCGACGCGGGTCAGCTCGATGCGTTCGCGTTCCACGCCGACAGCGACGGCTTCGGCGGCGGCGCGGGTGCCCTGCTCGTCCTCGGCCTCGATCGCCTGCTGGAGCAGCTCGAGTTCTTCGAGCACGCGGCCCCGGTATTCGAGGATGCGGTCTGCCGGTCCCTGGAGAATCACGGGCAGAGCGAAGCGCAGGACGGGCCTGGCGAGCTTTGATTCGTAGCGCTGCGCTTTGGAACGGTCGTGGCTTCGGGCGGCGACGAGGTCGTGACGGTGCGCGAAGCGGTCGAGGCCCGCGGTGACGGGCACGCTGATGGCCGGGTCCGGGCCCGTGCGGATGACGTCGCGGCAGAGCGCGCGGAGCA
>MDTD01072972.1_pt1 | contig 32271 bp, 41 predicted proteins | sample 811221 | NCBI WGS metagenome assembly MDTD01 (sample SAMN05326646, study PRJNA326480) | marine metagenome | isolation source: seawater | place: Pacific Ocean: South West | collected 2011
TCCCGAAGAGACCTCATTGGATGAACGATCATTGAGATGCCAACGCGACGACCCGGGAGAGTTGAGACTCTGTTTGATTGATTACGACGCTGTGCAACACGAATTTTCCATTTGAAGATCGTAGATGTATTTTTCTAGTGCTTCGACGTTGCCTGCCGTATAGGTCGTGCTGCCATAGCCGTGCAGGCTGACCGATACTTCCTGCGTGCCGGTCAAAAGGCGATGCCGTGCCTCCTTGGCCTGCACAAGTCTGGTTTCAAGTTCGAGCAAGGTTTCTGTCATGGTTTTCCTCACAAATAAGGATCATTCGCCCGCACAGATTTTCGCTGTGGGACGGTGACCCGTTTTTTGGTTTGCGGTTTTGGCGGTTCGGCCTTTGCTTCTTCCGTCACAGGGATTTCCACCCCGCGCGTAGGAATCTCAGCTTCCACGCCCAGCGATTGTTCCAGACTGCGCCATTTGAATTCGCTCATCCGGTCGATGCCGTAGATGGTGGCAGCGGCACGGGCGTACACGCGGCAGTCCAGGGCTTCGTTGTTGCGGCTGGGGTCTTTCTCCCAGGTCGCATGCGGAAAACCCTTCACAACGCGAATGACGCGGCGCTCCGCCGTCAGCTGCTTGAAATATTCCTCCCCGTATTGCGGGAAGTGGCAGCTCCCGGGCGGGAACACCGCACCGTCCGCGATCTCACGGTCAGTCGGCCATTCCAGCTTGAGCCAACGGTAAAGCTCCATCTTGGCCACGGGACCGGATACGTTCCAAACCCGTAAACCGCGACGTTTCCCGCCCGTGTCAGCCTTCGACACGCTCAGAATCAGCGCCGTTTCCGTATCGCGGCCTTTGACGGCCACGACCGTGCGCGGTTGGCTGGCGCGTGCGCCGTTACCGCCCCAGACAGCCTGGGGATGGTTGCGCACGAAGCCGTAAACGTCCTGTGTGGCGTAACCGCTGTCCACTGCCATCACCCGCACGGGCATGGTGTGGCCTGTGGCATGCGGCCAATCGCGCTGCAGGACTTCTTCGTCCAGCCGTTTCCAGATCTCCGGTCGCGCGGTGTCGCCATCAAGAACGACGTAATCCACCGACCAGTTTTCCTTGTTACGACCCCAGGCAACGATCTCGCATTCGAGGCGATCTTTCTGAACGTCAACACCCGCCGTCAGGAACAGGCCACCCATCGGGACGACACCCTGCGCATAGGTTTGTCGGCGTTCATACAGACGCTGCCATTCCGGCGCATCGGAGGATTCCTCGTAAGGCTCTCCCAGTACCGTGTTGACGAAACCCTTCATCAGATCGGGGTTGCGCTTGGCATCTTCGAACATGGCCGCCGCATCGCCCCACGAAAACCAACCAATCGGGCTGTAAAGGGACGACAAGTGATAACCCACCGTTCCATCCGTGGTTTCCGCCATTGCCCGCCATTCACCCCGCGCCAACATCGCTGTCTTGTGATGTTCGGCAATCAGACAACCGCAGCTCTCGCAGACGTATTCGGCTTTTTGCGGCTCGTTTTCCGGCCAGCGCAGTTGCGTGAATCGCAGCGGCTGGAAATGGTCGCATTCAGGGCAAGGCACATGGAAGAACCGCTGATCGCTTTTCTCGAATTCGCGTTGAACACGGGATAAGCCCTTAACGGTAGGTGTGCTGACCATGAATATCTTTCTGCGGCGCTTAAACGTGGCCGACCGACGCTCTGCCAGCAGGATCGGATCACCTTCGCCATCAACGTCCCCTGGGTACGCATCGATTTCGTCCATAAACAGGTAGCGGGCAGGCATCGAGCGCAGACCCACGGCGGAATTCGCACCTGTCATGATGAGCAAGCCGCCAAGGAAATCCTTGCTCAAGATCGTGTTGCCGCTATCGCGTTCCCGCGCGGGACGCACTTTCTCGCGCAATTCCGGCACATCATTCAAAAGCGGATCGATACGCTGTTTGGAATGGCGTTTGGCCAGCTCCACCGTTGGCGCAACGGCCATCATCGGCCCTGGCGCTGCGTGGATGACGTAACCGATCCAGTTGTTGCCGCATTCCGTCCCTCCCACCTGCGATCCCTTCATGAACACGATGCGCTGCACCGGAGAGGACGGCGCAAGATGATCCATGATGTCGCGCAAGTACGGCGTGCGGGCGGTGCGCCAGCGTCCTGGCTCGGCAGCCGATTTCGGAGAAAGAAGGCGGTATTTATCTGCCCATTCCGATACCAGAAGGTACGGATCGGGTTTGACGGCCTGCTGCCAGATATTTTCGATTTCTAGACTGTCATATCCTCCTTCATTCGAGATCGAGTTTGGCATCCCCAAGTTCATCCAGATGCTCCCGCACATAGCGTTCCATGGTCATGTGCAAGACATGCTCGTCCACCTGCAGCTCGGCGGCGATTTGTGCGGACACGCGTGCTGGCCAGTTTGCCCATGCGTCCCTGAATTGCCGCCCCAGGCGGAACACCTGTGCTTTCACCATGTCCTTGTTGATTAATTGTCCTTTTTTCTCCTGCAGGCGTTGCCGCGCGAGGTGGGCTTTGGCGATTTCGTGCGCGGTGCGGGCTTGCGTGAAGCTGTTCATGCCGTGCGCGGCGCGGCCATTCTCGGCCAGCGTTTGTTTGACGGAATTCATGGCCTCTTCAGGGTCGATATCTTTGAATCCTGCCGGATCATGCCGCTTGGTGTGGTCGGTGTTGGCTTCCCAGGCCGCATCGGCCTTGGCAACGTCGATCTTTCCATTGCTGTCGGGCGTGATGCGGCCTGCTTTTATTGCTTTGCGCACGGCGTTTTCAGCCACGCCCCGATGGCGGGCGTAAGCACGGACGGAAACCCCCATAAATCCTCACTTTTCCTGATCTATTCAACTTTACTTCATGCCGAATTGAAGCGTTCATGACGATGCAACGCCAACAAAAGGAGCATCATCATGGCCACCGCAAAAAAGAAAACCGCACCGAAAAAACAGGCAACGAAGAAGCCTGCGCCGAAACCGCGCAGCATGCCTGCCAAGGTCGTAAAACCCAAACCAGAAGCCACACAGGCCATCACCGAACCCAAGAGCAGCAAGAAAGACAAAATCTTCGCCTTAATGCAGCGTCCCGAAGGCGCGACCATCGAAGAGATGGTCAAAGTCAGCGACTGGCAGAGTCATACGGTGCGCGGCTTCCTTTCCATGCAGAAAAAGGCAGGAAAGAACGTCACCAGCGAACGCATCAATGACGAGCGCCGTTACCGCATCGGGGAAAACCCAGCCAAGGTCGAAGAAGCCTCAGTGTAAACGCTCTTTCTCCAACTCCTCAAAACCCTGGCCGGTCGCGGCCAGGGTTGCTTTCTTGCCCGTGAATTCCTGCCATCGTTTGACGATGACATCGGCGTATTTTGGCTCAAGCTCGATGAGGCGGGCGCGGCGTCCCGTTTTCTCGCAAGCGATCATGGTGCTGCCCGACCCACCGAATGCGTCCAGCACGATATCCTTGGTCTTGCTGGAATTGTGCAGGGCGCGTTCTACCAGCTCGACAGGCTTCATGGTCGGGTGCAGATCGTTCTTCACGGGCTTGTTCACAAACCAGACATCGCTTTGATCCCGCGCCCCGCACCAGAAATGCTCATGGCCGTTCTTCCAACCATACAGGATCGGTTCGTACTGGCGCTGATAATCGGCGCGGCCCAGCGTGAAGGTGTTTTTCGCCCAGATGATGAAGGTTGACCACTTACCACCGGCTTCCGAAAACGCGCCGTGGAGCGTGTGCAATTCCGAGGACGACATGCAGATATACATCGCGCCTTTGCAGAACATCATCAGATTGGTGCAAACGTCATAAAGGAACGCGCCAAAATCTGCGCCCAGATTATCGTTTTGGATCGGGCGGGATTTGCCGCGCATCTTGTCCTTGGCCGAGTTCGCATAATTCACGTTGTACGGCGGATCGGTAAACACCATGTCGGCCAGCTCTTCGCCCAGCAGGGTCTGGTAGCTGTCGATCAGCGTGGAATCCCCGCAGAGAATTTTGTGATCGCCGCAGAGCCATAGATCGCCCAACACGCTGACAGGCGTTTCGGGAACCTCCGGCGCGGCGTTTTCGTCCGTCAGGCCTTCGCCGTCTGCGTCTCCGTTGAGAAAAGCGTCCAGCTCCTCATCGTTGAAACCCAAAAGGCCAAGATCGAATTCGTCACCATCCAGCGCCTGCAATTCCTGCCGCAGTAATTCATCATTCCAACCCGCGTTTTCGGCGATTTTGTTATCAGCGATGATCAGCGCACGGCGCTGCACCTCGTTCAGGTGCTTAAGGCGAATGGCGGGAACCTCTTTCACGCCCAGCATGCGGGCGGCCATCACACGGCCATGCCCAGCGATAATGCCGCCGTCATCGCCGATCAGGATCGGGTTCACAAAACCGAATTCCGTCATCGATCCCGCGATCTGCGCTACCTGTGCATCTGAATGGGTGCGGGCATTCTTGGCATACGGGATCAGGTGATCAACGGAAATATATTCGACATTCAGAGACAAATCTGTGGACATCATTTTATCCTTTCGGTTTTGGGTGCGCAGTCATAAAAAGGCGGGTGCGCACTTCTGGGTGCGCACCTCTCAAAGCCTTTATTTCCCGCTGTTTTTGCAATCAGGCGCGTAAAATGCGCACCCAGAAAAAAAGTCTATGACTAAAAAAGTCCTGCGCCTAAGCCCGCCGCATAGGTTGCAATCGCCGGAAGTACCTTTTTGCTATAACAGGGAAGGGAAAAAGCAAAAGCCACGCCCAAAGTGAATGGTTGCGTGGCTTTGAGATACTACTCCAGCGATTGTATTGATTAGACTAGGCGATTTTGTTCGACCTGTCCGCTCCAAAAATGTTCGCGAACATTTTTTACGAGATTAGGGTGTCAGAAACTCTGCTTGATTTTTCTTTTTAGTGATACTATAATATCAATATATAGAGTTTAACTGAGGTTTTAAGATATAATGGTATCACTTATAACACCAGCAAAGGCGCAAAAAAAGCTCGCAGAACAAGCGCGAGCCAGGCGCCTGCAAATGGAATTGACGCAAGAAGGCCTTGCTGATCGCTCTGGCGTCGCCTTGCCAACGCTGCGTAAGTTTGAACGCACAGGGGCTTTGTCTTTGGAGTCATTCCTCAAGCTTCACATGGTGCTTGGTGGATTGGAGAATATCCTGAAAGCCACGCAAGTCAAAGACGCGCTTTTCTCATCGATTGATGAGGTGTTGGAAACAGACAGCAATCCCACCCGCAAAAGAGGAAAGCGTAAATGAGCGCGATTAAATCAGTCAAGGAAGTGAAGGTTGGTATTAACTTCGGAAACAGTGTTCGTCCTGTCGGGCGTTTGGCCATTCGAGATCGCCAGATCTATTTCGAATATGATCAGACCTTCATTGAAGGCGGTCTTGAAATTTCGCCCTTACGGTTACCGCTTAAGTCCGGCGTGCAGAGCTTTGACTATGATCTCTTTGAAGGATTGCCAGGCGTGTTTAACGATAGTCTTCCTGATGGCTGGGGACGGTTATTGCTTGATCGCTTTGCCCGCACTCAAGGAATATTGCCAGCCGATATTACACCGCTTGACCGTTTAGCGCACGTTGGATCATATGCCCTCGGAGCGCTGGTGTTTGAGCCCGACTACAGCGCAGACGACACACAAGGCGGCATAAGCCTTGATAACCTTGCCACGCAGGCACAGGAAGTTTTAGACGGCACATCGGATGATGTATTAGCGGAGTTGATAGCCCTAAATGGATCTTCCGCAGGCGCAAGGCCAAAAGCACTGATTGGTGTAACCGAAAAGCGGGATCATATCATTCATGGTGTACATGATTTGCCCTCAGGTTATACGCCTTGGATGGTAAAATTCCCAAACAGTCAAGATGGACTAGATGCCGGCGCAATTGAATATGTGTATGCGCTAATGGCAAAAGAGGCTGGCGTTGCCATGCCGGATGTGCATCTTTTTCCAGCGCAGCGTGGCTCAGGTTATTTTGCGATTAAGCGGTTTGATCGTGACGGTGACAAACGATACCACATGCACACGGCTTGTGGATTGTTGCATTCCGATTTCCGTACACCATCCCTTGATTACGAAGATTTGGTTGCTCTCACAGGGATGTTGACCCGTGATATGCGTGAGGTTGAAAAGCTCTATCAACTGGCTGTGTTTAATGTGCTGGCACATAACCGTGATGATCATTCAAAGAATTTTAGCTATTTGATGGACAACCAAGGCGGATGGAAACTATCCCCAGCCTACGACCTCACATTCTCATCTGGCCCACGCGGTGAGCAAAGCACGATGGTGATGGGCGAAGGTCGAAACCCGAATACAAGCCATCTGTTAAAACTGGCCGATGAAGCGAAAATCAAAAAAGACCGTGCGCTTGAGATTATCGACACCACAAAATCCAGCCTGTCAAAATGGCCAACACTTGCGAAGCAGTATGGTGTCAGCGATGCGAACATCAAGCTAATCGGTGATAAAATAGTTTAATTTTTAGAACTGCTTTAAAATCCATTGGTGCAGGAAGTAGCCAGCCGCAAGGAGAATAAGTCCTAAAATCCAACTCGGCCAAAAACCAAGGCTAAACTTCTCTGTAAAGAAGAACGGTAGAAAGAACAGCCATGAAATTGGCACTGCAAAGATAATACTGCGTGCGTATTGCGCGGTGTTTCCGGCATCACCATGCTGCGTGTAGGCAAAGGCAATCGCCATAATGGAGACGAGTGGCAGGGCTGTTATAAACCCTGCCAGCTCCGGCTTTTTACCCGCCAGCCATGACGCAAAAACAATTACAAATGCAGCAACGCCAGCCTTAATAAAAGTAAAAAGCATGATTATTTCCTTAGCTTAATGTTCGTGGCCGTGTTCTTCGCCGTGGCTATGACCATGCCCGCTCGAAATGCTACCTCCACTCATGGTCTTTGCCGCGAACGCTCCCAATACGGTCAAAACGATAACAAGTGGGATCAATATTTTTGGGTCTGTTAATTTTTTCATTTTTTAGTCCTTTCTGATTTTTTAAATTAATAACGCTTGATGGATGAGTATTCACCATTGGTCTTGATGGTAATGGTCAAAGGCTCTTTTGTACGGTTACGCCAGAACCAGCCATGTGAACCATCGAAGGCAGCTTCTAAAGTGCCTTCGCTTTTTACTTCAGAACCCTTGCTGTAATTGTGGTAATTAATTTTCAGCTCTTTACTATCGCCGTGAACGTCAAAGTTGGCTTTGCCGCCATTTGTTTCCCAAACGTAGCCAACCTTTGCACCTTTTTTCATGGCAACCTTGATTTCAGTACCTTCATCGGGCGCTAGGGTGACGCTCATTTCATGGCTTTGGGTTTCCACTGTTGCGGCTACTGATTCTGGTGCTTTCTCCGCAGCAACGACTTCCGCAGGCTCAACTTTTACAGGCGCTTCAGCAAGAGCCTGATTTTGCGCTTCGTCAGCTTTGGCTTCTTCGGCGAGCGATACTTTAATTTCGCCCATCCGCTTGAGGCCTACAGCATTACCGATGCCAGTTGGGTCAATGCCGTATTCGGCAGGCATGACGACCGTTATCAGTAGTACGCCAGCCGTCACAGCCGCCAGAATGGTTGATTTAATAAGTTTTGTTGTTGATGGTACTTCTGTATCAGAAGGGATATTTGAGTTATACATTTTGTTTTCCTTTTATGAATGAGTTTGAATTTATTGAACGATATAGCCAGTGATTTGATAGAACATGAGCAAGAAGCCCAGCATCATCATAAAGGCATTGGCTTTGTAGGCGTGGTGCAGGAAATTTCCTGATTTGCGCCAATAGCTAATAGCAATTAAGATCACGCACAGCGCCAAAATCTGTCCAAGTTCTACGCCGATATTGAAGAAAATCAAATTCGGCAAAAGACCATCCGGTGATAATTCATAGTCCAGAATTTTTGTAGCTAAACCAAAACCGTGCATCAGGCCAAACAGGAATGTTGCAACCTTGGTGTTAGGCTGAAACCCAAACCAGCGTTGAAACGCACCCATATTGTCCAGCGCTTTATAGACGACTGAGAAGCCGATGATGGCATCAATGATGTAGGCACTTATGCTAATCTCCATCAACACACCGGAAAGAAGCGTAATAACATGACCAACTGCGAACAGCGTCACATAAATTGTTACATCTTTCAGGCGATAGAGGAAGAAAATCACGCCAAGCAGGAATAATAGATGGTCATATCCTGTCATCATGTGTTTAGCGCCCAAATAAAGAAATGGAATGGCATGAACGCCTGTAGTTTCTTGAATATAGCCTTTATCGCCCACGGTCACGCCGTGTGCTAAGGCATCGGGAATAATCCCGAATAGTCCGGCCAGCATCAAAAACACACCGATACATGCATACAGGCGGTCTTGTGCTGTTTTAAATTGTAGTATTTGCAACATAATTTTTATCTCCATTTTATAGAAGTTGCTTTTAGAAAATCTTCAATGGAGGCGTGAAAAGCCTCGGATGTTAGCGATATCCTAAATCCGAAGGCGCTGTGTCGAGAGATAGACTGGTGTTTTATCTAGCCGCTGTCGCCTCGTATCTGGCGGGGCGCGACTGAGATTAGATGCTAATTCATAATGGTTATAGGGATTGTTAACCGCCACATGAAAATAATCAATATCCTGATTATCGAATACAGCTTGTATCAAAATAGTGTGTTCGGGGTTTTGAAGATCAACATGCAGGTAATCTTTAAAATACGTGACCGCATCAAAATGCATCGGGTGATGGACTTCTACCCGCTGGTCTTCATCATGGCTGTGCCCTGAATGACCGTGGTCATGGGTGTCTTGTGCGTGATGAGCAGTATGATATTCATGCAAAGCATGCAATGATCCATGTGGCAGCCACTGCAAGAAAGCAGGCAAAACCATCATAAGTATCAGGCATGTTGCGATTAAATTTTTCATGGATTGACTATACGAATTTTTGCGTATCTTAACAAGCTAGAAGCATTTTTCAGCCAATTTTTTTCCTGCCTCATACGCCTCCTGCAAAGCCTTTTTCAAAGACCAGACGGCCACATCGTGAAAGTCAAAACTGTCGCTGTTTCGAGTTTCCAGTGTTTCAAGGCTCAAATGCTTCTTGGCGATTTCGGTTAAAAGCTGGTCGATTTGCTGTTGGCTGGCTTTAGGCATACTCGCCCTCCTTGAAAACACGGTCGGTTATGTGTTGCAGGTCGTCAGCAATATCCGCCAAAAAACCTGCGTCGCTCCAGCGTATGTCATAGGGGTTGGTTTCAAAATGGTCTGAGCTTGCCGCTTGCAAGCGCTCCAACATCTCGTCAATGCGGGCTTTGTGTTCGATAAAGGCGTCCAGCGCCGTTCTTTTTTGTTGTGTGTTTGTCATCGTTTTTGCTCCTTTGTTAACACCAGTAACGCTTCATTCCCGAGGCTTATCAAGTCAATTAGCATCAGTTTGTGCTTATTCTTTTTTTGGATCAGCGCGGCATTCGCATGTTATGCACAAGGCCTGCTGTTATCTTTTCTATTTCTTTTTTAAAGTTTTCTTTTCTTCCTTTATATGGTGTGGACAGATCTGTCGTGTCTGGAGTGGACGAATCTGTCCGGTCTAGAGTGGACAAATCTGTCGTGGTAAGTTTGGGGCTGTGGATAAGTATCGACTTATCCACATAGTAGATATTCGATTGACCACGCCCACGTTGTTGCGTCGTCACCAGCTTATGGCTTTCCAATTCGGCAATAAAACGTTGCACATTTCTTGATGAAAAACCGAGCTCTTCTCCTAACGTTGCCAGTTTGGGAAAAGCCTGCCCATCCTTGCCCGCATACTGAATGAGGCGCGCGCAGCATAATTTTGCGCCAGGACTTAAATCTGTCCGGCGCAGTATCTCATTCGGGATCGGGGCAAAGGTTAGTTGGCTCATATGCGGGCGGCGATCTTACCCAGCGCGCATTTATACATCTCCCACGCCTTTGTACGCCCGACGCCAAACTGAGCACAGATCAGCTTCCAACGAACACGTTCGGCCCGTTGCCAGACGAGCTTACGCTCATCCACCTCCAACCAGCGCAGCCACACAAACAGGACTTCCTCCATTTCAGTGATGTCATCGGAGGTCGCCCTGACGCGCATCGGCTCTTTTTCCATCTGCAGGATTTCCATTTCATCGCGTTTAATTTTTGGCCATGTGCTGAAATAGCTCTGAACCCGTTCTTCAGGTAATCGGCGCAGCGTGCGTGCCGCTTCATGAATGCGGTCTTCCACGTATTTTTGTTTTACGGTGACGGTCTTAGCTTGTTTCATGAGCGCACCTCCACAACAGGGGTTGAGGGGTTATTCGTGCGCTCAATCGATTTGAGTTTGATTATGCCGTCGATCCAATGCAGGGCTCTGCCGACCTCACGGACTTCCTTAATCAGTTGCTGGCGGATCATTTCCAGATCGTCATCGCTCAAATCTTTCAGATGCCCCACCGGCGTGTGTTGCACCCATTTAAAAACGGCATCACCAAGGTCGATTTTTTCTTGTACGGACAGTGTCATGTTTGCTCCTTCTAGGTTTTGTTGGTCCTAGAAGCGCCGGTACAAGATCGCCTTGCCGAATGACGAAGCCCTCGCGATATTTTTTGAGATTTATTTCTCCTCCTGTAATTTTTTGAGGTATTTCCGCAAATTTTGTGCGCGGCTGGATAATGTCGAGCGGCGAATGCCCGTCAGTTTGGCAGCCTCGGATACACTGTAATCTTTGAGAATATGATAGGTTTCGCGCAAAGCGTCAGGCATGTCCCGAATGATGCGTTCTTCATCCATCACCAACTCCAGCGCCTCAATCGACAAAGGGGCATAGCCATCAGACCACGGCAGATGCGCCTCTGTTATCGTGTCCAAAAGCTCTATATGATCCACATCATCCAGCAGCGTTTCGGATAGACTGCGCTCTTTTTGACCTGTCCAGTTTTTCTGCGCCTCGGCATTAACAACCAAATTGCGAGCGTGATTATTGATAACGGACTTAATGAATGATTTTCGATGGCCTTTGGCGGAATCGAATGAAGGCTCAGCTTTGATAAAAGCCAGCATCAATTCCTGTTCCAGATCCTCGAAATCATCTCGATTAAATATGGGCATTCGCACCATCTGCCTGACTTTGAAAGCAATAAAAAAAGCGGCGTAGGAGTCTACGCCGCCGTAGCGGTTCTTCGACATTTTTTCTCCTCCGAGTTGTTTTGCTCAGAGAGAAAAAATGCAAAAATAAGCGCAATTAGAAGACGTTATGAACGAATTGGTACAACCATTATTTGGCCAGTACCGCCTAACTCTTTAGGAGATAATGTTTTGATATTTATGGATAGTTGAAAATCCTACAGCTGTATGATGTTATTGGTCATACAAACGGATGGGTGATTATAAGATACGAAAACCAAATTGTTTTTCTTGGTCATCCCATAACAACGGAAATGGTTTTTCAACATCGCACAAACCAAATCCATCGGGCTGGTTGCCATCCAAAATAGCCTTGATGATATTTGGCGAAAGGCGATTTAAACGCAAAATACGTAGCACATATGAGCGGTTAATATTTTCAATATCACTGATATCTTCGGCGCTGTTGCATTTACCAATCTTGATCCATTTTTGCCATTTATAGGCTCGCCCCAGCGCCTTCAGGAGCTTTTCATCACGCCTGTTTTCACGATCAAGCCGCCTTAAATCCTGCCCTTGTGGCCCCACGATAACTTTCTTACCGCCCCATTTTTTCATGTTAACCGGCACATGGATGACGATTTTATGATTATCTGTATCAAGCTGCATTTATGATGCCTCCCTTAATTGTTCCTGTTTATTGATGGTGAGCTGAAGCTGGTGGACAACATCCTCAATCCCGCTGGCGCGATATTCGATATCAACACCGTTTGATTTAACGACCACCCGTGAAATCAGTAACTGCGTGATGCGTTTTTGTTCACCGGGGTAGAGTAAATCCCAAAATGAGCCCAACCGCTTTAAACTCTCATGCAACTCATATTCCTGAAATGCGGGATTGTCTTTCTTGGCATGTCGCCACACTTCGACCAGTATTTTCGGGCTTGCAAAAATGGCTTTGAGCTGTCCCTTGATGATGGCGTCAATTTCACCAGCCGGAATCCTGCTGACTGGACATTCACCGCAACTGTGCTGGCGATAGGAGTTGGTGACGTAATACTCATAGCACTTATTCTTTTTCTTGGTATAGGTTGGCGACATCGCTCCATGACACCCACCGCAAACAATAATCCCTTTTAACAAAGACTTCGACTTGGCGGCATAAGTGCGTTTGCTTTTTACCGTCGCTTTTTCAGCAAGAACTTCCTGCGCTTTGTTAAACAGCTCCATCGATATAATCGGTCGGTGCTGTCCTGGGTAATACGTGCCTTTGTGATGAACCTCAGCAATATAAAGCCTGTTTCTCAAAATGGTTTTGACTGTCGCGGTGCCATATTTATGTCCCCCTCGGCGTTGTCCTGTACGACTGGTGTAAGATTTTGTTTTATAGCCTTCATCATTTAACTTTTTCAGAACCAGCGAAATAGACCCGCCAAGCAGGACATAGGTCTCAAAGATATATTTGACCTGATCAGCCTCAACAGGATTGATAATGAGCTTGCGGTCGACCACGTCGTAACCGAGCGGCGGTGGACCACCCATCCACATGCCTTTCTTTTTCGATGCGGCAAACTTATCGCGGATACGCTCGCCCGTGACCTCACGCTCGAACTGGGCAAAGCTGAGCAGGATGTTCAGCGTTAATCGCCCCATGGAATCTTGCGTATTAAAATGCTGCGTGACAGAGACAAAGCTCGTGCCATATGCATCAAAGACTTCCACCAGCTTGGCAAAGTCGGCCAGCGAGCGTGTCAAACGGTCAACCTTATAAACCACCACCGTATCAATGCGACCGGCTTTGATATCTTCAATCAGTTTCTTCAAGCCTGGGCGGTCCATGTTCCCACCCGAGAACCCGCCATCATCATACAGGTCAGGAATAATACGCCAGCCTTCATGCTTCATCGCCTCGACATATTTTTCACCGGCTTCGCGCTGGGCATCCAGCGTGTTGTAATCCATATCAAGACCTTCCTCGGTGGATTTACGGGTGTAAATCGCGCAACGGATAATTTTCTTTTGCTGCATTATTTGGCCCCTCCGATTTTGCGAGATCGTCTATAAGGGCGAGGATTTTCCTTTTTACCAAGGCCGAAAAATACATTGCCGTTCCAGCGCGTGCCTGTGATGGCGTATGCAATGCCAGAGAGGCTTTTATATTTTACACCCTGATACTCGTAGCCTTCCTCCAGCACCGTGACATGATGCTCAACGCCTTTGACCTCCCGCACCAGTCTTGTGCCAATGGCAAGGCGGGAAACATCGCCTTTACGTTCTTTCAGGGATTTGTGCTCGGCCAGCGCCTCCAGCCGGTCAATCGTCTGCTTGGTCAAACCGCCGTATGACAATTCCTGAATACGGTAAATCAGCTCACCCATCAGATAGCTTTTGTTCGATCTGCTTTTTGGCGGATCATCAAAATAGCGTGGCCATTCCGCCAACAGCTCTTTTGCGCTCATGCCATCAAACTCCGCCGCTGTTCTTACAACATCAATCTTCATGTCTAACTCCTTCATTTCCCTTTTGTTTTGAGAATTTTTTGTTGTTAGAGCATGAATGCTTCGAAGAGACGGGAAGTCCAGTCAAACCTCTCTTATTATCAAAGTTTTTCAATATGTTGGCATCGTCCTGATTATCTCTGGATACGGCCTTGGCCAGAATGGATGCTATTTCTTTTAAACGCTCATTCGCGCTCATTTCATCGGGCAGTTTTGTACTTAATCGCATGTGAGAACTCCATATTTGTTGTTGCTCTCAGGCCGGTACAAAGTCGGATGCTGAAATGACGAAGGCCGATGAAAAAAATTTGAAAAGTTAGAAAACCAGTAAAAAAGATACCATTCATAGGATGCCAACCATCATTTTTGAAAATGATGGTAAATCAAGGCTTTAAGGTGAGTACGGAAAATCGCAAAGGTGCTCAGAGAGGTGAGAGAATGAGAGGTTTGAGAGAGAATTTTGCCCTGTTATTTTTTCTAACCGTGCTCACACGCACAGGCGAAACAGCGCAGAAACACGCTTTTTTCAAGCATAAAAAAACACCTATAAAGGGCGTTTGTAAATTTAAATGGTGGTGGGAGTAGGATTCGAACCTACGTAGGCATAAGCCAGCAGATTTACAGTCTGCCTCCTTTAACCACTCGGACATCCCACCACGTGGCTAAATAGCGTGGCAAAAGTTAGCTTGTGGCAGCCCGCTTGTCAAACATTAATTATAGGTTTAGTCCAAAAGAGGTTTCACCTGCTGTTTCAAGTGAGGGATAACCTGTTCTTCAAACCACGGGTTGGCCTTAAACCAGCGGATATTGCGCGGAGATGGGTGCGGCATGGGCAAATAGTGGGGCTGATATTTCTGCCAGTCTTGTACAGTTTGGGTTAAAGGCTGGTGCCTAGTTTCCGGCAGGTAGTAATTCAAGGCGTACTTCCCAAACAACAGCGTGAGCTCAATATTTTCCAAATTTTTATGCAGACGCTGGCGCCATGTTTGCGCGCATTCCGGCCGTGGCGGCAAGTCTCCGCCCTGTCTTGTTCCAGGATAACAAAAGCCCATGGGGAAAATGGCGAAGTTGTCCTCGTTATAAAAAGTCTCGCGGTCCACACCCAGCCACTGGCGCAGGCGGTCACCACTGGGGTCATCAAATGGTAAACCGCTGTTATGCACCCGCACACCCGGGGCCTGGCCCACAATCAAAATGCGGGCCTTTTTTGTACCACGCACCACCGGGTTGGCCCCCAGCGGCAGGTGCTGTTCACACAAGCGACAGGCACGTATCTCTTCAACAAGTCTTGCCAAATTATCCATAGTCTATAAACTAGCCCAAAACAGGAAAATGTAAAGGTTATGAATCCTATGCCAGATAAACGTGACATAAAGCTTGAAGAGTCATGGAAACATGTCATAGGGGAGGAATTCCAAAAGCCGTACATGGGCAATTTACGGAACTTCCTACTGGAGCGTAAACAGCAGGGCGCTACCGTTTACCCCACAGGGGATAATATCTTCAACGCTTTAAATTCCACACCTTTTAACCAAGTAAAAGTGGTGATTATCGGTCAAGACCCTTACCATGGCCCCAATCAAGCACACGGCTTGTGTTTTTCGGTACGAGGCGGCATAAAACCACCACCGTCCCTGGTGAATATTTATAAAGAACTGCATGATGATGTAGGTATCAACATTCCCAATCATGGCAATTTGCAAAAGTGGGCTGACCAGGGGGTATTACTGCTTAACAGCGTGTTAACAGTGGAACGCGGTACCCCTGCCAGCCATCAGGGCAAGGGCTGGGAAGCGTTTACCGATGCTGTCATTCACAAAATAAATGAAGAAAAAGAGCACGTGGTGTTTATGCTGTGGGGCTCTTACGCGCAAAAGAAGGCCAGTTTTGTTGACCGCAGCAAGCATTTGGTGCTTACCGCGCCGCACCCGTCTCCTTTCTCTGTACATCGTGGCTTTTTTGGCTGCCGCCATTTTTCCAAAGCCAATGAATACCTGAAAGCTCACGGCCAACAGCCCATTGACTGGCAGGTCTAACACATAAAAAAGCCGCCCCGAGGCGAGGGCGGCGGTCGCTTTGTTAAGGGTCGCGGGGCTTACCGTGGATGCCGGTGGGGCGCCGCGTCAGCCAGCGGTAAAAACGGTTGATAGTATCTTTATCCGTAATCACCCGATGACCACGACGATGACCTTGCACCACACGGGTCGCGCACAACGAAGGCGGCAGCTTGGGCGCTTCTGCCCCATAATACCAGAATGTCTCCGCTATCACGCTGTACGGGCTTTTCAGGTCAGCCTGGATTTTATCCGGCCGGCTATTATGCTGGGCGTAACGGTTCACGACTTGCAGCGGCCCATCGCCTTTTAGGCGAGCGAAAAAATTATCGCCGCTTTTATCACCTTTGTCCGGCTTTTTGCCTTGAAAGCGCGGATCAGTGAAATAGGCCTCAAACGGTACCTTTTCTTCCACTTGCATGGTGTAAATCATTTGATTGATGTCATGCCCGTTTTTGCGCACAGACATGCCTACAATCCAGTCTTCACCAATTCTGGCGACACGGCGCACCGTTGGCTTACACACCGTCAGGGTGCAAATACCACCGGTCACATTTGGTGCCAGGCCGTCTTCAAACGGCACAACATACACCAGAAGCCGCTTAGGGCGGTAAATGTTCGTCATAAAGTTTACCTGAGAAAAAGGAAGGGAAGTGAAGTTATTGTATACTAAAAACCTTATAATGCAACAGGAAAGAAAAATAGCGGCAAGCCTTCCCTATTCGTTAAGATTCTTATACCTTATTTGGTGTCAGGTGATAAAAAGAAGAGGCAAAAAATGGATCTGTTGCAAAAACTTAAAAACGATGTGGTCATTTGCGCTGAAGGTTATTTGTTTGAGCTGGAACGCCGCGGTTATGTACAAGCTGGGGCTTTTGTACCAGAAGTCGTACTGGAACACCCAGAGGCTGTACGCGGGCTGCACCTGGAATTCGCACGGGCCGGATCCGACGTTATGCTGGCCTTTACCTATTACGCCCATCGGGAAAAAATGAAGCTTGTGGGCCGTGAAGGTGAGTTAGAAAGCATCAACAAACAAGCCCTGCAAATTGCCAAAGATGCTGCCGAGAAAACCAACACCTTTTTTGCCGGGGACATTTGCAATACCAACATTTATGACCCTGCTGACCAAAAATCAAAAGACAATGCCCGCGCTATCTTTGAAGAGCAGGCGGGCTGGGCCAAGGATATGGGCGTGGACTTTATTATTGCCGAAACCATTAGCTATACTGGCGAAGCCTTGTTGGCCCTTAAAGCCATTAAAGAGGCCGGGTTAACCGCCGTTATTAATTTAGCCGTTGGCCATGAAGGCGAAACCCACGATGGTGACAGCCCGGCTGTGGCGGCTAAAAAACTGGAAGAGGCTGGTGCGGATGTGGTGGGCTTAAACTGCCTGCTTGGCCCCACTACCATGCTCCCGCAATTGAGTGATATAAAAGCCGCCGTCAACTGCCCCATAGCTGCCCTGCCTGTTCCCTACCGTACGTCACCGGCCCAACCGACCTTCCAATTGCTGGAAGATGTAAACTGTCCGTGTGAAATACCTGAAAACCGCCCCTTCCCGACAGCTTTGGATCCCTTCACCTGCAGCCGTTACGAGGTCGCAGATTTTGCCAAAAGTGCTCATGAAGCCGGGGTTCAGTTCCTTGGCTTATGCTGCGGGGCAGCCCCGCACCATATTCGTGCCATGGCAGAAGCCTTGGGCCGTAAACCAGCTGCCAGCAAGTACTCACCGGATCTGTCCAAACACTTTGCTTTGGGTACAGATACCATGCTGAATGAGGCCAATAAAGAAATTGCCCGCCGTTCCCGCTTTCGTTAACATATATAATAGTTGACGAACGTTAAAATTTTGCTAGGATTCACCTTATCCTGTGCGGGATTAGCATAGTGGTAATGCACTAGCCTTCCAAGCTAGCTAGAGGGGTTCGATTCCCCTATCCCGCTCCACTTCATTTCGCGCCTCAGGGTCATTTTTTTTATTGCTGCGGGCATGCTGCCCTTGGCCTTTGGCCTCACTCGGGCAATGCCCTCGTCTCGCTAACCTTCGGCTACTGCCTGCGGTTTCCCCTATCCCGCTCCACGTTTTTACATTGCGTATGCGAAATTTATTTCGCTTTCGCACAAAACAGTCCGGGGGACTGTTTTGGTAAAAACGCCGTAGGCTTATGTGAGCAAAGCGAGCGTTAGCCGAAGGACAAGCCTTCGTCCATGTCATTAGTAGGCACATTTTAATTGCCCAACCCTAAAACACCCGGGGCACATGTGCAGGAAGGTTCTTTTCTGATACGTCATAATCGGCTTTCAAGCGTAACTCTTCAGCTTTTTGCAGGCACTCTATAACTTCTTCATCGTTAACCTGGGGGAAGTTTTCATAATATTGTCCAACAGACGCAAGGTTTTTTGGCGCCATAGGGCACACCACCTCATCGGCCTCTTCACGCAAGGCTTTTAACGTACTGTAGGCTGCCACCGGAGTGGCTAATATCAACTCATCCGGCTTTTTATTTTTGATGTACTTTAACGCCGCTTTAATTGTAGCGCCTGTGGCCACTCCATCGTCCACCACGATAACCGTTTTGTTTTGAATATCAACTTTATACGAATGCCGCTCTTTATCATACAAAGCTCGCCGTCTTTCAATTTCCGCTAGCTGATGAGCTTTTTCTTCTTCCAAATACTTTTCTGGTACCCGAAAAGACCTCATCACATCTTCATTTAAAAATATTTCCGGCTCCTCCCCATCAATAACAGCCCCTGCGGCCAGCTCTGGGTTATCCGGTGTGCCGATTTTACGCACCAGGAGTGTATCCAGCGGGGCGTTGAGCATTGCCGCCACCTTAAAGGCCACAGGAATCCCCCCGCGTGCTAACCCCAACACGATTGTATCGGGCTGATCGGCATATTTCATTAAACGTGCGGCCAATGCACTGCCTGCCTCGTCCCGGTTTACGTATTTGTGGTTCATCCGATTATCCTTTGTTGGTTGTGGTTTAGGTTTATGTTACCCAGTGCCCGCATGCCTGTTTTTGATCTGCCTCAATTCAATAGCCTTAAAATAAAAAAACATCAAAACTACAACACGTTGATCCAGATCAATGATGTATACAACCACAACCCTTATAGTTTTTTTAATCTTACTTACCGCTTTAGTGGAACCTGATAACACCACCACGGGTGATGATGACAAGAAATGAACGTGGACTGAAAGGAATCTTGTCAAAACTGATACATATACAACTATCGACTGCAGATACTGCATACTGTTCGGTAGAATGGTTTTTAAATGTATGTAATGTCTTTCGCTAAAAAGGACATTCAACATCGTTTAAACCACACACACGTGCTTACAATGACTGGCGCAAGAAGATATACCTACTCCAGATGTCTCCAAACCCAGCCATTTTGCCGGACAGGCGCTGTTCAACGGGTCTTGCTCCCTCTCCTCCCGTTGGTGGCGAAAACTTGATAACGGTTGGACATTACGTATGTAAACGCCGTAAAAACTGTACGCTGCAATCTGTACCTTTTTAACCTGTTAACGCATCCCTCCCCCTCTTAGCCTTTCAAGAGGGGTTTTTGTTGTATTGCGTTATATTTTTGATCCAGCGCAATTTTGTATACCTCACACCTCGGTACCATTAACCATACCTTTTGACCTTTTTAAACCCTTAACCCTATGTGCCGCCATAGCTAAAACTAGGAGAACCACCATGACGACACACCTGAATAACGAGACCACCCTTTTTGATTTTGAAGACGGCTATGGCCCTGTTCCTGCCCATCGCCATCCCAATGGTCTGGGCTGGGTGGCCAACACGGCGGAAGTTGCTCCTTCGGCCTTTGTAGGGCCCCATGCGCGTGTTTACCATTATGCCAAAGTTATGGACGATGCTGTCCTGCTTGGCCACAGTGAAGTCAGCGGTCATGCTTTGATCAAAGGCCATGCAGGTCTGGCTGGCCATGCCTGTTTAACCGCCTGGTGCCAGATTGAAGACGCTATTAAAGTCGGCGGAAATACTTTTCTAGCCGGACAGCAACATCTGCGCGGCCATCAAATTATTTTTGAAACATCACCAGCTTCTGGTGAACATATTTGCACCGACTGCCCGGAGCGCATATGGGAAAACTATGGAGCCGTACGGGAAAGCTTTTGCACACAATGCGTTCGTTTATATCAAAAATTAGCTCAATATAGCCTTCACAGAGCCGATAATACCCATAAAAAAATAAATGTTAATACTGGTAGACCCTTGAATTCATGAAGAGTAGGTACCACCATTATATCAACAAAGCTTTACAACTTTAGATAGGTGATATAAAATTGGTGCAACCTTTAAATACGGGAGATAGCAAGGTGTCCACAACGGAAAAAGCGCCAAGCAATGGTCGTTGTCCGGTACGCAACTTGGCGTTTTGCTCTTGCTTTACAGAAGACGAGTTATCGCAATTAGAACAAATCAGTCGCCATGTTCGTATTGGAAAAAATGAACTGCTGTTCTATGAAGGTGAGCCAGCTGAATATGCTTATCTGCTTTATCAGGGGTGTATAAAGCTTTCTAAAGATTTACCCGATGGCCGCTGTGAAATTGTGGATTTCAAGCTCCCTACTGGTTTTTTAGGTCTCATCAACAGTGGCCAGTATGCCTACACCGCTGAAGCTGTGAAAGAAAGCGTAGTTTGCCGCATTTTAAGGTCTGACCTTCAAAAGTTGTACCGGAAAAATCCGGAAATTGAAGATAAAATTTTAAACCTGGTGAGTGAAGAGCTCAACGCCGCCATGAGCCAGATGCTCCTACTTGGCCGCATGACAGCTGTGGAAAAGCTGGTTACCTTTCTTTTAACCTTTGCCGAGCGTTGCAAACGGCTGGGGCTGTCCAATTCACATATTAACCTGCCCATGGGCCGTCATGACATTGCTGATTACCTGGGACTGACGACCGAAAGCGTCAGCCGTATTTTTTCCCGCTTAAAAGAAGATGGTTTTGTTAACCTCCCCACCCGCCATGAAATAATTATTCATGATAAAGAAAAACTCCAAAATTTATTGAAAATGGAGGAAAGCGAGCTCAAGCGTTATGGCAAAGGCAAAACACCAATTGAGAAACTAAAATAGATAACTCTATTGCGCTTTATCAAACGCCTCTTGCGCGTTGAGCCATTCTGCTTCCGCCTGTTCAATATCGCGCATCAATTGGCCATAGGCAAACTGGGCATCTTGCACCGCCTCGCTATCGTCATAAAAGTCTGGCTGGGCCATTTGCGTTTCCAGCTCTTTTTTCTTTTTATTTAAACGGGAAAGCTCCTTTTCCGCCTCTTCAACTTTTTTATAGATCGGCGCAAATTGCTTGCGGCGCGCCGCGGCTTGTTCGCGCAGTTCTTTCTTGCTGGGGCCCTTATTGGGCTTTTTGCTTTTCTTCTCCTGGCGGCGCTGTTCAATAATAAGCTGGCGGTAACTTTCCAAATCACCATCAAAGGCTTGCACTTTGCCGTCTTGCACCAGCCACAGCCGGTCGGCCACCCGTTCCACCATGCTGGGGTCATGGCTGACAATCACCACCGCTCCCTCATAGCTGTTCAAGGCTTTCACCAGCGCTTCCCGTGCATCAATGTCCAAATGGTTCGTTGGCTCATCCAACAGCAGCACATGCGGCGCGTTATAGCTAATCAGCGCAAACAGCAGACGGGCTTTTTCTCCTCCGCTTAAATCACCGATACGATTATCCTGCAAAGTTTTATTGAAACCAAACCGCCCCAACTTGCTACGAACACCCGCCTCAGCATTACCTTTCATCAAACGGCTCATTTCAATAAAGGGGGTCGAGTTCACATCCAGTTCATCGGTCTGGTGTTGAGAAAAATAACCAATCCGCACTTTATTGGCCTGATGCACACTGCCGAATTTGGGCTTCAACTTGCCGGCAATGGCCTTAATCAGCGTGGATTTCCCATTCCCGTTGGCACCGAGCAGAGCAATACGGTCATCCATATCAATACGGGCATCAATATTTTTCAGCACCGGCTCATCATTCCCATACCCCAGACTGGCATTAGCAATGGAAATAACCGGCGGCGGCAGTTCATCCGGCTGTGGAAAGCTGAATGTCACACTACGCTCGGCAGCTACGGCGTTGACCATATCCATACGTTCCAAGGCTTTAATGCGGCTTTGCGCCTGTTTGGCTTTGTTGGCATTGGCACGGAAGCGCTCAATAAATTTGAGCATTTTGTCCCGTTCGGCCTGCTGTTTTTCATACATTTTTTGCTGCAGCCCTCGTTTTTGCGCCCGTTCGCGCTCAAAATCATCATAATTGCCGGTGTAAAGGGTCATGCCTTTGTGTTCAATATGGGCAATATGGTCGGTACATTTATTGAGCAGATCTCGATCGTGCGAAATCATCATTAATGTGTTGGGATAATTGGCCAAATAATTCTCCAGCCACATGATGGCTTCCAGGTCCAGGTGGTTGGTCGGTTCATCCAGCAATAATAAATCCGGCTGTTGGAACAGCGCCGCCCCCAAAGCGACACGCATTTTCCAGCCACCGCTAAGGGCTGACATTGAGCCTTTTATCTGCTCATCCGTAAAACCCATACCGCTTAAAATAGAGGCCGCGCGGGCTGGCGCTGTATAGGCCTCAATATCATTCAAACGGGTATGGATTTCCGCCAGCTTATAGGGGTCTTCCTCTGTTTCACTGCGTGCCATTAAGTCGGCCCGTTCTTTGTCGGCGGCCAAAACCACATCCATCAGCGTAATATTCCCGTCCGGCAAATCCTGACGAATATAGCCAATGGTGTTGCGGGCATTCATTTCAATATCACCGCCGTCGCCGACCAGCTCGCCGGTTATCAGCTTAAACAGGGTGGACTTCCCCGCCCCATTCTGGCCGACCACGCCCAGCTTCCAACCGCCCATGACCGACAAATTAGCGTCTTCCAAAATCGGCCGGTTAGCAATGCGATAGGTCAAATGGCTGATGTTAAGCATTAGGCGCTGTTCCTCAATGGCTGGTAAAAGCGGCGCACATCGTTTGATGTACGAATGTCTGACGGCGATACGGGGTTAATAAGATGCAGCGACTCCAGCGTCCGTGCCCGGCTGAGCGCCACATATAACTGCCCCTCGGCAAAGGCTCCGCCATCAGACAGGTCAATGGTGCAGTTTTCCAGCGTTTGGCCTTGCGCTTTGTGAATGGTTAAGGCCCAAGCCAGAGTCAGCGGCAACTGGGTAAAGGTACCTGCCACCTTGGCCACGGTAGTGTCTTTTTTTTCATCAAATTCGTATTTGGTCAGTTCCCATTTGACCGGCTCCACCAGCACGGTGCGACCGCCATCAATTTTCACCTTCACATTTTCATCGTCACAGCTGGTCACCTTACCTAATGATCCATTCACCCAGCGACCTAATGGATCATTACGAGTGAACATTACCCGTGACCCTTCCTTCAAGGTCAGCTCGGCAGGGCTGGTAAAGGCGCCCTCATCTACTTTACCGGTGGTATAAGCCTCATAAGTATAAGGTCGGGTTAAAAGGCGTTTGAGCTCCCGCTCATTAATGCTGTCCACCGTGCTGTTGCGGGCGGCGAGTATCACACTGCCGTCAGGCACTTCATCGGTCAAGCGTTTATTGAGCTGCTCCAGCAGGCCCCGGCTGCGCTCGCCATGGCGTACACGGTTCAACAATCCAATGAAGGGGGCGTCCGCCTGGCGGAAAATTTTGGTGAACTCCAACACCTGAAAGCCGCCCTCTTCCCACGCCGGAGCGCCAAAGAAAAACGGTGTGCCGAACTCTTCCCTAAAGTGCGCCCACTCATCACGCCGTACAATGGGCGGTAATTGGAATAAATCACCCATGGCCAATACCTGCACACCGCCAAAAGGCTCATGTTTTTTAGGGCCAAAGCGGCGCAAAAAGCGGTCAATAGATTCAAACACATCGGCCCGCACCATGGAAATTTCGTCAATGATAATCAAATCCAGCTTTTTATACATTTTGGGCGAACGGGGCTTGCGCCATGCCTCAGCCCCTTGCAAAAGCTGGGGCTTAAAGCCAAAAAAGCTGTGGATGGTCTGCCCGCCAACTTGTAAGGCCGCCATACCGGTGGGGGCCAGAACCACATAATTTTTGTCCTCGCCCAGTTTTTTACGTAACCATTTTAAAAAGGTACTCTTCCCTGTACCGGCACTCCCCAGTACCAACAAGTTTTGTCCTTCTTCCACCACACGAAGGCCGGCTTGGAACTCCGGCGTTATGGACACACGCATGGTGCGTTTGGGCGTTTGATTTTGGGCGGTTTGCGGCATATGTTTTTGTACCGCACACCACGCCAAACTGCAACTGTTTATCCGGTTTGGGCGGTTTCTTTTGAAAGGCGGGAATAGCTTTTAACGGCTTTGTCGTGCCCGCAGAAAAGCTTAAAACTAGGGAGGCTCTTGGGGCGTTCCCACGCCCAGTCATGCAGGGCAAAAACAGCGGTTTGCACCAACGGCTCAATCAACCCAATACCCAGTGCAATGGCCCAACTACCAGAAATCGCATACGCCACCAATGTTGCCACCATAAAGTGGATAATGGCATAAGAACATGTTTTTAACATCAGGCGCATAGCATTCTTCCCCTTATATTCAGCTTCAAGTTATTTACTCAAACTTTTGAGCATCCAAAGAGTTTTCTCGTGCACCTCCAAACGAGCCAGCACAGCATCTGCGGAAACCTCATCCTCTTCCTTCTGCGCTACGCTTAGGGCGTTGTGCAAGGTATCAATCAAGGTTTCATGCCCTTGGGTCAGGTTTTTTACCATAGTTGAGGCATCCGGCACGGTTTTATCCTTTGCGATGCGGCTGCCGGTAACCATTTCATCATAGTTAGCCGGGGCATAAGCGCCCAAAGCCCGCAGTCGCTCAGCCAGTACATCAATGGCTTGCCACATTTCGGTGTAGTGTTCTTCAAACATAGCGTGCAGAGTGTGGAAGTGCATACCTTCCACATTCCAGTGGTAACTGTGGGTTTTAAAGTACAGGCTATAGGTATCGGCCAGTACTTTCTGCAGCTCTTCCACCACATGGCTGTTTGTTTGGTTGCTCATTTCAACTCCTTAACAAATTATTCAAAAACTTACTGTCTATATATAGTATGGTGATTATTAATAATAATTAAAATTAAACATAATTTAATTTTTGATAAATTTTAATTATAAAACTCTGTGACAAAAAGCTTTTTAACTTGACTTTGATTTGCGAATATGTTATAAGTGAGCGTTTTAATTTTGTAACGACAAAAGCGTAATCTATCCCTAATGCATAAAGTTATTAAATATACGATGGGACGCATCAAAAACAATTGGCAAGGCATTCTTCTCGCTTTTGTTGCAGGCTTACTTGTAGGCATTTTTTCAAAATAACTAGATTTATAAAATATAATTTAACTTTCGCCGCTCATTAGCGGCTTTATTATGGAGAATAAAACATGACTGTAGCAGCAATTGGACGTGGAGCTCTTTGGGTACTTGACAGAGCAATCAGCGGCTTAATTGGTTATGCGGTTGGCAAAGGGGCGGATATTTTTTTAGAAGATAAAACACCTCAAAAACCAACAGAACAGCAACCATCCTCTGATGTAAGTTCAGAACAAAAAATAAATCAATTTAAAGACAACCTGCAACAAAACGGTTTCAGGCTCTTAGAGAGAGACCCGGAAGTAAATAAACTAGCAAGAGAAATAGGCTCTTTAGAAAGGCGGGGCGAATTTAATAATCCATTTAATAAAAGAGCGAGAACTCTTGAGAAAAGGTTAGAAGTTTTACTTCAAACAAAAATTGAACCTATGGCGCAAAAAGAAGCTTACAACCTAGGTTTAAACTACCATACACCACTTAACAACCTTTTTATAAGATAGTCTTAATAAAGCCCCTGCTCGACAGGGGCTTTTAAATTCTTCTGGTAGTTTTTGCCCTTTTCCGTTACAACATGGGCTTGTTTAAACGTAAGGATATAACCCCATGAGCACGCAGACCATTCGCAACATCGCCATTATTGCCCACGTTGACCACGGCAAAACTACACTGGTGGATGCCCTGCTTCAGCAAACCAACACCTTTGGTGAACACCAAAGTGTGAACGAGCGTGCCATGGACAGCGGCGATATTGAACGCGAGCGCGGTATTACCATTTTGGCTAAAACCACGGCTATTACCTATAAAGACCATAAAATTAATATTGTCGATACCCCCGGCCACGCCGATTTTGGCGGCGAGGTAGAGCGCGTGCTGGGCATGGTGGATGGCGTAGTCCTGCTGGTGGATGCCGCTGAAGGCCCTATGCCGCAAACCAAGTTTGTTCTGGGCAAAGCCTTGCAACTGGGCTTGCGCCCTATTCTGGTGATTAATAAAATTGACCGCGGTGATGCCCGCCCGGACGAAGTGGTGGATGAAACCTTTGACCTGTTTGATTCTTTAGGCGCTACTTCCGAACAGCTTGACTTCCCTATTTTATACGCCGTCGGCCGTGATGGCTGGGTGGCGGAAGATTATAACGAGCCAACCGACAACTGCTACACCCTATTGGACTTGGTACTGGACCACGTTCAGCCCCCGCAGGCGGATGTGAACGCTCCGTTTAAAATGCTGGCCACCATTATTGAGCGGGACAAATACGTCGGCCGCCTTATCACCGGCCGCATTACCAGCGGGACAGCAAAAGTGAACCAGCCCATTAAAGCCATCAGCCGCGATGGTCAAGATATTGAAATGGGTAAAATAAGCAAGCTTTTCACCTTTAAAGGGCTGGAAAAAGTGGCCGTGGATGAAGCCAAAGCCGGTGATATTGTAGCCGTAGCGGGGCTGAGCAACGCGTATGTGTCCCACACCTTGGCCGCCCCCGATGTGACCGACCCCTTGCCCGCGGTGGCCATTGACCCGCCAACCATCGCCATGACTTTTGGCGTGAATGACTCGCCTTTAGCCGGTAAAGACGGCAAAAAGCTCACCTCACGGGAAATTGGTACGCGTCTGGAGCGTGAGGCCGAAGTCAACGTTGGTTTGATTGTGGAACAAGGCTCCACCGCTGAAACCTTCCGCGTGATGGGTCGTGGTGAATTGCACCTGAGTGTATTGATTGAAACCATGCGCCGCGAAGGGTTTGAACTGTCCATTTCCCGCCCGGAAGTGATTTTTAAAGAAGAAAACGGCCAAAAATTGGAACCGTATGAAGAAGTGGTCATTGACGTGGATGAAGAATTCGCCAGCAGCGTGATGGACAAAATGGGCCAACGCAAGGCGGAAATGATCAACATGGTCGCTGACCACCATGGCAAGCAACGCCTTATTTTTGAGGCCCCCAGCCGCGGTATGATCGGCTACCGCAGTGAGTTTTTAACCGACACCCGCGGTACCGGTATTATGAGCCGCCAGTTTAAACAATACGGCCCCATCAAAAGCACTGCCAGCGGCCGCCGCAACGGTGTTCTGGTGAGTATGGTGGCTGGTGAAGCCACCCCGTTCGCGCTGTTTAATCTGGAAGAGCGCGGCATTATGTTCATCCCGTCCGGCGTAACTGTGTATGACGGGATGATTATCGGCGAAAATGCCAAAACCGGTGACCTGGAAGTAAACCCAATTAAGGGTAAACAGCTCACCAACGTGCGCGCCTCCGGTAAGGATGATGCCGTAAAGCTGACCCCGCCGCGGGCCATTACGCTGGAATCCGCCATTACGTATTTGGAAGAAGATGAACTGGTGGAGGTCACCCCCAACCATATTCGCCTGCGCAAGAAGGGCCTGAACACTCAGGACCGCAAGCGCATGCGCCGCGCGGCAGAGGCTTAAGTTTTAGCGATCTGAAGCGCTTTATCCAGCGCTTCTTCCAGACGTTCCACCACCGGGATGCTTGGCAGAGTATCGGCACGGCCAAAAGCCTGCTGAAAACGCTGGTTGTTACGGCCCAGTTCTTTTAGATACTTCATTTTCGGCGCGTCCGGCGGCGCGCCTAGTACCAATCGCTGCGGCTTGTTGGCCAGGCAAAAACCAAACTCCACATTGGTGGTAAAGGCCGGCATATCACCCAAATCACGCGGTACCCAGCAACATACACAGGCCGCCTTACCCAAAGCTTCAATTTCCCACCAGATTTGGGTTTTATAGTCAAATGCTTCGCCCATACCCTGCAAATCAGCATCTTCCGGCGCAAAAACTGTGCCGTCAAACCCTTTGGATTTTAAAAGCTCCAGCGCTTTTGGCCGCCATGATGGCACGTTTTTATCGCGCGGTGTTGGCCCCACCAAAAAAATAGAATTGGGCAAAATTTCCCCCGGCTTGGTGGCCGGTAACGGCTGACGGGCATAGATAACCTGCATAAAGCTTTCCCCTTCTTGATTGCTGTACGTGGCTTGAGCGTTTATCTTAGTAAACTTAAAGTTGAAAATATAGAGGAAAAACCCAACCGTGTGCCGCCTGTTGCTTTTTGCTGCTCTACTCTGTCTGCCCGTCTTCGCACAGGCGGAGGCGATTTTCTCCGCAGTCTCGGAAAATGACTTGTATGCCAGCGGCACCGACCGCTATTACACCAACGGTGTGCGCTATTCGGTGATGCTGACGGATCAGGACGCCCCGCAATTTGCCGCTGAGCTGGCCGAACTCCTCCCCATGGTCGACAAAGCTGAGCGCAAAGGCGTGGTGTATTCTCTGGGCCATAATTTATATACCCCGAATGACATTGCCAACCCTGCCCCCGACCCTGACCAACGCCCGTACGCGGCCATGCTGTACGTGTCGGCCGCTTTTGCCGCCGCCCCTAAGAACTTAAAAACACTCGATGAAGCTGAAGTTATGGTCGGCATGGTCGGCCCGGCAGCACTTGGAGAAGATGTGCAAAGCTATGTGCACCGTGTAGTGGACTCACCTCAGCCCCAAGGGTGGGATTATCAATTAAAAAATGAGCCTATCCTCAACCTGTTCTGGCAGCGCCGCTGGCCGCGGCAGTGGGTGGCGGAACTGGACAGCCTGCGCCTGTCGCTTACCCCACACACAGGTGTGGCGCTGGGCAATGCCTATATTTATGGCAGTGTCGGCGGTGGCCTGTCGCTCAGCCCTAAAAACAGTCCCCTTCAGGACTATCCTTTACGAGTACGGCCCTCCATGCCGGGAACGGGTTATTTCGCGCCGGTCAATAAAGTCAGCTGGAGCCTGTTTGCCGGTACTGAAGTCCGCCTGGTCGCGCGGGATATTTTCTTAGACGGCAACACCTTTACCGACAGCCCCAACGTGGACAAACACCCCGTGGTTTTAGACGCCCAAATCGGCGCCGCTATCACTTACAAAAAAGCCCGTTTGGCCTATACGGCGGTATACCGTACCAAGGAGTTCCATAACCAAAGCAGTAACAGCATCTTCGGCGCGCTTAGCCTGTCCTTCCATTTCTAATAGCCCTGACGAAAACTTTATGATACAAGCGTGCCATGGCTAAAAAGGGAAAACAGAACTGGATTTTTGGGAAGCACGCGGTTGAAGCGGCGCTGGAATTTGGCCGTCGGCCTATTTATGAGCTATGGATTTCTCACGAGGAAAAAGAGCTGGAACATGCCGCGCGCGCAAAAAATATCCCGCTGCGTTTTGGCAACCGCAAAGATTTTGACAAACGCTTCCCCAACAAAGTTCACCAGAATGTCGCCGCCAATGTCGGCCCGCTTGAGCAACCCGCTTTGGAAGATGTCATGGATAAAGAGCTGCTGCTTATCCTTGACCAAATCACGGACCCGCATAACTTGGGCGCTATTCTGCGCAGCGCCGATGCCTTTGGCTGCGGTGCGGTTATTCTGCCAGCCAACCATAGCGCCCCCATCAGTGACGTCACCGCCAAAGCCGCCAGCGGTGCGTTGGAAACGGTACCGATTGTCACTGTCCCCAACCTTGTACAGGCCTTGAAAAAGCTCAAAGATAATGAATACTGGTCCGTCGGCTTAACCGCCCACACCAACCAAATACTGGAGCAGGTTGACCTGAAAGGTAAAATGGTGATTGTGATGGGCTCTGAAGGCGATGGTATGCGCCGTTTGGTAGAAGAAAACTGCGACTTTTTGGCTAAACTGCCCATGGTTGGGACGGTGGAGTCCCTCAATGTTTCCGTCGCGACCGCCATCAGCCTGTATGAAGCCCAGCGCCAGCGCACCCGCAAAAAATAAACCTTTCGCCATAAAAAAAGCCCGGCGCAACGCACCGGGCTTTCGTGAAGCAACGTTCAGTCGATGATCAGCCGACCACCATAAACGATGCTTTCAGGTACCTCGTTGATACCCGTTTCGGCGATTTCCAGGTCTTCACCGACCTGAACATCCTCCGGCAGAGTCAGGATACCGCTACGCCGCAGCGTAAGCGACCCACCGACAACCAGCCCTGCGGGCAGCGCTTCCAGAGGCGTCCGCCGCACGTTCAAGTTTCCACCTACATACAGGTTGTCAGGCAGAATCTTGACCTGTGAGTTGGTCAGGCAAAGGCTGCCACCAACATGAACGCCTTCTTCTACTACCTCAAGGGCACTGCCCGTGGCATCCAACTTTCCACCAACGTAGGTGTTGGCCGGGATGGATTTGATGTTGGTGTTGTTCATGTACAAGTCACCGCCCACGTACAGGCCTTCCGGCAATTCTTCAATGCCTGTACCGCACAGAACCAGATCACCTTCCACCCAACGGGCATTGTATCCCCTATGTAATACTGTTTTTTAAACTTTACAAGCCCCGTTAAATATAAAAAAAACGGTGCCCGCAGGCACCGTTAATTTCGCTAAGAATGGTGAATGTTGCCAGCCAAGGTACGAACGTTACCGCCAACAGGGCCGCAGTTAACGTTACCGGCTTGTATTTTAACATCGCCACCGACGTTACCACTGCAATGTACATCGCCAGCCTGAGTTTTTACACTTCCGGTAACATTGCCTTCTACGGTAACATTACCCTGTTCAACGTGGAGGCTTTCAACATCTCCTTGGATGGTAATGTTGATTTCTTTTGCCTCATCGGCGCCATCAGCACCATAGGGCTTACCATTAATATAAACCCGGCCATTGACAATTGACATACTGCCATTGGGCACCGTAATGGTTTTACCATTAACATTGATAGTCGGCATACATGCTCCTTGTTGTGAGAGAGTAAAAGATAAAAGTTTTAAAGGGTTTTAACGACTTTTCGCACCAGATCGTCCAGCGTGCCGTCGTTTTGGATATCCACCTCAAAGGCTTTGTCTTCCAACAGACCTTCAAAGCGGCTATCTTCAACGGGGGCATGGGCGGTTGAAGGGCGCTCCAGACGCCAGACCTCAAACCCAAAACCCTGGGCGCGGATAAAGCTGTACTGGCTGGGCCAGCGCAGGTCATCGATGATGACGCGCTTGCCGCGTTGGCGGGCTTCTTTCAAGGCCTGACGGGCATGCTCAATCAGACCGTTATCGCCAATCACCAAGGCTTTGGCCTTCATGAAGTCGCGCGGGGTGATGATGTCCACACCACGCTTCCACTTGCCTTCATAGACAAGGGCATTCATTTGCAGGTCGGTTGGCCAGTGGCCCCGTTCTTTCAGCTTGGCAACAGCTTCAGCCGGGAGCGGCTGTTCTTTCAGCTCGCCTTCAACGTGGCGGCTATCCAGCCCAATATCGTACAAGGGGTTGCGAAGCGGTGCTGAAAACTGCACCAGTTCAAACCCTTTATCCAGCAGCGTACGGGCTACCGTGGTTTTGCCCTGCTGCGGGCGTGGGGAGTAAAGCGCAATAGAATAATATGACAAGGGAGAGCGCGGACACAAACGCATAGCGTGTTCCTCTGAAACGGAAGAAAGATCAAAAGCTAAGTTTAGCGCTCGCATTGTATACGTGTTATTCTTATTTTTAAAGTGGTTTTTATTAATTGTGGCCTACATCAAGGTAATCAGCCAAGCAAAAAGTGGCGCGGTGAGGATGTAGCCGTCTAACCTGTCTAACACGCCGCCATGGCCGGGCAGTAAGGCGCCGGTGTCTTTCAGGCCTTGTTGGCGCTTGTGCCAGGATACAAAAATGTCCCCGCCATGTGATACCAAAGCCAACACCACCGCCACCAGTGCCGGCTGGACAATTTGCAGGTTCATGGTGTCTGCCACCAGAACACCCAGCCCGCCAGCGACCACCAAACCACCCACCAGACCGCTGATGGTCTTATTGGGGCTGATAGAGGGGCACAGCTTTTTACCGCCAAAGGATTTGCCCACGAAGTACGCACCCGTGTCCATACCGGCCACCACCGCGATGAGCCATACAACAAGCCCGGCCCCATCCGGCTGAGCACGCAAATAGGCCAGACCAAACACAAACAGCAGCACATACAACAGCCCAAAGGTCAGCCAGCGTGCTGTTTGAGGGCCAAATTCATGCAGTTTTTCGGTATGCTTGAACATCACCCAACCCCCGGCGGCAACCGCCCCTATCATAAAGACAGGTTTTAACGTCACCGCGGCTAAAGCCGTCATCAGCATGGCAATGGTGTACTCTTTGGTAATGGGGGTGGTCACATAACCGGTGATAATGGTGTGCCATTCCCGACCAACCAGCACCCCTACCCCCACAATGGCCGCTGACCA
>MDTD01072349.1_pt1 | contig 32269 bp, 22 predicted proteins | sample 811221 | NCBI WGS metagenome assembly MDTD01 (sample SAMN05326646, study PRJNA326480) | marine metagenome | isolation source: seawater | place: Pacific Ocean: South West | collected 2011
AAAAACTATCTGTAAGAAAGGTAGAAGAGCTTGTAAAAGAAACTAAGGAAGCCCAAAATGATATTCCTACAGGGAAAACAAAGGAAGCAAAAATAACTCCGTTATCTTTTTCACAACAAAAATTCAGAGACGATTTAACGACTCTTTTAAAATCAAAAGTCAAGGTTAAAATAGGCAACAATGGAAGTGGTAATCTCGTTATACCGTTCAAGTCTGAAGAGGACTTTGAAAGAATAATGAAAATTATAGATGCATAAGTATTTTTTCGTTTTTTTAGTCATCTTTTGTGGTAAAGGGTATACCCAAAACAACTTAGTGACCAATAATGAATCCCTAGAAGACGCAAAATCATTTGTTATTAAACAGAACGATGAGACTGTTCGAAAAAAATATCCATTAAACCCAAATACAGCCTCCATATTGAGTGCTATAATTCCCGGAAGCGGTCAAATTTACAATCGAAAATACTGGAAAGCTCCCATTATTTGGGGGGGTGCCATATCTATTTTTTTAGGGTATGACTTTTACAAAAGAGAAGAAAATTTTTACCATCAAATTGCCATCTTCAAGGACCGATACTCCTCCGATGAATTTCTCAAACCATACATAGAGGCCAATAAGGTTGATTTTACCAATGAACCAACTGATCAAATCGCAAACTTAAATCTTTCTACCGTCCTTCAAAGAACAGACAATGCGCGAGCTACCAAACAGCAACTGATTGTTCTAGGTGCCTTGTTTTATTTAATTCAAGTTGTTGAAGCCTCTGTTGATGCGCACTTTGACGGATTTGACGTTTCAGAAGACTTAACAATGAATATTTCCCCTGCAACCTTTAATCACGCATCATGGGCAAATGGGCTTAAATTAAGTTTTAGATTTTAAAAAAATATCGCGTAGAAATCTTTTTTAGAGAATAGTTGTATCACTACGTAGTATTCTCCTCTTGGATTAAACCAGCAAAGATTTATTCAAACTAATGTTAATCTCCTATAAAATCCTTTCTGATTCTAAACACCTTTGGATAATAATTATTTAATCGATTCCCTACTTTTTTCACCCATCCTAACGGCTGTTTTCGATACGATATTAGACCCCAAGATTTAATTTCAGGAACAGAGATTAGGTCTTTTTTTTGAAGGTATTTGATTGCCTCTTCTTTTGAAACCTCAACAATGTCAAATGCCTCTTTTTTTAACTCATTCGAAAAGGATAACTCATGTGAATATTTAATTTTACCCTTAATCTCCTGCCCTATTTCACAACCAATTTTAATCGGATTCAAATCCCAAAGTACTGACTTCAAAATATCTTCAAATTGTTCTGGAAAATTATGAATAGACTCATTTATGATGTAATTCTTATTGTCGTTATTAATGAAAAGGTTACTATTTCCTTCCCATTCATTTAAACGCAATTTACGTATTCTTTTAGGCACTTTATATTTCCCTCTTCCACCATATACTCGCATGGCAGATAAAAAGAACCCTTCTCCCTTAGTTAAACCTGGTAAAAACTGATATCCTTTTAACCCTCCTGCGTTTACTTCAATGATTCCCTCATTGCAAGGGATTTTAAAGGAAAAGTTTTCTACTTCATAATTTTCTTGTAACCAAAGAAGATTTTCAAGATTCTCTTTATCATTAAAGGTACAAGTACTGTATATTAAAACCCCTCCTTCTGTTAAGGTTGGAATAATGTCTGCTAAAATTCTCTTTTGTCGCTTACAGCACAAGTCAACATTTTTTTCACTCCATTCATTTATCGCATTTTTGTCTTTGCGAAACATACCTTCTCCTGAACATGGAGCATCTACCAGCACTACATTAAAAAAACCCAAGAATTGCTCAAAATCAACGGGATCATTATGGGTTACAATCACATTACTACTCCCCCACTTATCAAGATTCTCTTTTAATATCCAAGATCGAGATTTCACCACTTCATTCGCGATTAACAATCCACTTTTTGGTAAACATGCATTGATCAACGTAGACTTTCCACCAGGAGCTGCACATAAATCTAACACCACTTTATTGGAGAGATCTATTGCTTCTAGTACTTGTTCTAAAAACATACTACTCGCCTCTTGAGCATAATACGTTCCAGCATGAAAAAGTGGATCACCAGTGAAGTTGGGACGCTTTTGTATATACTTACCGTGTTTACTCCAAACCACTTTTTCCTCATTTTCAAAAAGATCATTTTGTTTAAATGGATTTTTTCGAATAGAAATTACGGGATCAGATTGAAGACCATCAATTAACCTTAACTTTTCCTCTTCTGAAAATGGAAGGAGATCTAAAAACTTCTGTGGTAAACTCAATTTCTTATTGCTTTAATTCTTTTATGAATAGGTGGATGGGAATAATTAAAGAACACATAAGCGGGATGTGGATTTAAGTTCGATAAATTATCCACTGAAAGCTTTTTCAAGGCGTCAATTAGCTTTTCACCATCATAGGTCTCGGCAGCATATGCATCTGCTTGATATTCCATTTTTCTTGAAAGTATACTTTGAAACATTCCTATTACGAAGCTAACAGGACTAAATAAAATAAAAAACGCAATTAACCCTGTGTAAAATTTTGGAACGAGCACCCCCAAACCAAGAGACAATTCAGGTTGATTAATTGACCATCCCAACAACCAAAGTATACCGAAAAGTTGACTTATCCCAAACATGAGATTAAACAAGGTATGTTTCTTTTTATAATGTCCAATTTCATGCGCAAGAACAGCTACAATTTCATTATTCGTCTGCCCATTAATTAATGTATCATATAAAACAACGGACTTTCTTGGACCAAAACCACTAAAAAAAGCATTCGCTTTTTTACTTCTTTTACTTCCATCCATTTGATACAGATTGGTTAGTTTATATCCTACTTTTTTACAATAATCTAAAATTTCTCCTTTTAAATCTTCATTTTCTATTGGCGTTAATTTGTTAAAAAGGGGGATAATCAATGAAGTTGCAAACATATTAATCAAAACCATTACAACAACCATTATTAACCAAAAGAAAAACCAGAAATCATCACCAAGTTCATTTAATAAAAAGCCAAAAATGAAAAGCAAAACGCCACCTAATAAACCACCGATAAAGAACGATTTAAGCGTATCTTTTATAAAAAGAGAACGCGTCATTGTATTGAATCCATATTTCTCCTCAATTATAAATGTATGCACATAACGAAAAGGCAAAGCGATTAATTGATTAGCACACATTAACACACCTAAAAAGAGTAATGACTGATAGCGTTCATTAGGCGTAATAGAGATCGCCCAATCATTTACCACATTAAAACCTCCTTGAGCAATCATTAACACCACTAATGCTGTTGAAATAATTTTTCGAATTGCAGTTAATTGAAAATTTTCTCTCGAATAGGCTACTACCCGTTTAACTTGCGCTTGAGTAAAAATACCACGAACTTCCTCTGGCCATGGCTTTAAGATATTTTTTTGATTTAAAATATCTAATGTCATCCCAATCAGAAAATTTGACACTACTACAATTAGTATTAACGCTTCCATAGCACCTTTTTTTCGTCAAAGTTAATGCGGAGGTTTTAGTAATTGGCATTTATATTGGAATTTTTACTTCAAGGGATAAAAGATAAAAACGAGAAATAAAAATGTTTCTGTTACTTAGAAGACGTATTGTAATAAGATAACTAAATGCCCTTTAGCCACTTTGGATAAAAGCACAAAAATCAAAAAGCTTTTCTCCAAATAAAAAGAATCGAATGACGTTTATAATTAGGAATTTCTGTATTGGAAATTATTTACCTTTGCATGCGTGATTAAACGTTCAAATAAAAGTGATTATTGAAAAAATTCATTTTTAATACAATCTTTCTTATTTTTTCGGTTACTGGTTTATCTCAGGTTACCGCCAATTTCGATGTATTCGGAGAAACCCAAGGCTGCGCCCCTTTTGTAGTGGAGTTCATGGACCTTTCCACAGGATCAAACCTAGAATACTTTTGGGATTTCGGAAATGGTCTTACCAGCAATGAGCAAAACCCTACAAACGTCTTTACTCAACCTGGTTTTTATACCATTTCTCTGGCTATAGCGAATCAAACATCGACCGATACAATAACTAAATTTTCAATGATCAGAGTAAACCCTGCACCGCTCGCTGATTTTTCTGTGGACGATGACGCTGGGTGTTCGCCCCATTTTGCTCAATTTACAGACCTCTCCATACCTCAAGCAGGAACTATAAAAGAGTGGTTTTGGGCTTTTGGTAACGGAGAATCCTCCACAGAAGCGAATCCCTCAGTGGTTTACACAGTCATAAAGGATTACGACGTTTACCTGAAAATTATTGATGCCAACAACTGCGAAGCTACGGTATCTAAATCAAGTTTTATTAAATTAGACGGTCCCACAGCAGACTTTAGCGTTACAGATTCTGTTGCTTGCGGCCTTCCTTCACCAATTACATTTGTTAATCAATCCATTGGAAATGATATCGAATATTACTGGGACTTTGGAGATGGCACAAATTCAACAGGAGATATTCCAGGAACCCATTACTACAATTCATTTGATAGTATTACTGCTTTTTTAGCAGTAACTGAAAAAAAAACAGGTTGTTCGGATACGCTCAGCAAAGGTTTAGTTGTTGGGAATTATGAAGCAGAATTTGATTGGAATATAGTTTGTGGTAAGGATAGCTTTACAATTGAGGTGGAGAATAAAACTTCGTTTTTCAATACATTAAGATGGAAATTTGGAAGTGAAGATTATGACCCAAATCAAACAAATAAAGAGACCACTAGTCACTTGTTTCCATCAAAAGGACCTCACGAAATCACATTAAAAGCAGAAGTAAATCCCTCTTGCTGGGATACAACGACCATTTCATATCAATTACCTTTAGCTAATTTTTATCATGAGGCACCAATCTGTCAAGACCCTTTTGAAGTTTCTTTTACAAATTTATCAAAGGGCACGAATTTAACCTACAATTGGGACTTTGGAGATACTATTTTTAGCGAAGACCCAAACCCTATTCATTTCTACGAAATACCTCCTGAGCAATTCAGAGTAACGCTTGAAGCAAAGGATACTTTTGATTGTACGAACTCGAGAGCAAAAACAATCAGCGTTCCTTTCCCTATTGCACGATTTTATGAAATTGATTCTATCTATTCAGGCTGTGCTCCTTTAACCGTAACGCTTAAAGACACCAGCTACACTCAAAACGCAAAAATATCATATAGAATATGGGACTTTGGAGACCCTTCATCAGGACCTCTAAATGAAAGTACCGACTCAATACCCAGTCACACCTTTGAAAAACCCGGTGAATACGATATTACCTATATTATTTTTACCGATAAATCAGCAGATTCAGCCTGCTCGGACACCAACACATTTAAATCTATTATTCGAGTAGGCGAAAAGCCAGATAGCGCCACGTTTGAACAATTCACTAATGACACGATTTGTTATGGCGGTTCAATACAATTTGTAGACACTGCCTTCTACAGAACCGAGTTTATTTCATCCAATTATTTTTGCTACGCCTTTGAGGAAGATCAAAATAAGTTACTTCCTGATTCCAATTCATCCCCTCCCAATGAGTGCAAGCGAGCCTTCAATCCCAACAACTCGCACTATAATGGAGAGAATCCTTCACGAAAGTATGAAGAGTTCAATAATACACCTGAGCTCATCAATAATTTATATTATTCTGGAGAAATACTTCCCAAAGCAGGACAACTTTACACCCATCTTTTTATTGGCTATAATGATTGCCTCGAGGAAGTGATTAAACCTACTTTTGTTGACACAACCATTGCGATTAATGGATATGCATTACCGGACAGTTTTTTACTTTTTGCAGACAGTACCCTAGAGGTAGGTTTTTATCAAGCGTCCATGAACTACGATTCCATAGCCTATAGTTATGTGTATAAAAACTCTCCCTCCGATACGCTATTTTACATTCCTCAAAACGACACCATTTTCGAGATACTTCAAGAAGGGTTTACTTATGGTATCAAAACAAAAATCTTCAACACAGTATCAGGTTGTGAAAATGAATCGATCGATGTCTTTCCTATAGACTCTGTTCGACTTTCTTTGGAGTATCCATCAAGATGGTGTAAAAGTGATGGGCCTACCAGACTTATTGATCTTTCGTATTCTAAATTCTATAAACATCAACCAAGATTACGAACTTGGAAAATAAATGGTGAAAAAATCATTTCCTCAAGATCCAATGATACTCTTTTTTATCAATTCCCAGATACTGGGACTTTTGATATTGGTTTGGATTTGACCTATGATGCCAATTACACGCTTTACGGTAAAAGGAAGAGAGATTCTTACGTAAAATCAATTACGGGTAAAATTAAAATTGAAGGTGTTAAAGCCAGCGGATTCTCCGACACCACAAGACTATGTAAAGGAAATGAGCTAAAGGTTTTTAGTAGTTCTTCTTCTACAACATTAATTGATTATTATGAATGGCATTTTGGCGATAATACAGACAGCATTCTATTAAAAGATGCGAATCATTTATATGAAGTTTCCGGAATATTTACACCACAATTATTTGTTTCAGACACCTTTGGTTGTGTGGACTCCGTATTTCTTCCTGAAATATCCGTAAGCAGCCCTATAATTGAATTCAACTTTAACGACGACCTAATTTGCGCAGGAGATCTTGTAGCTTTCACGAATAAATCGAAAGGGGAATCATTAGCCTACACATGGACATTTATTGACTCCATGGAACAATCCTTACCTGATACACAATTCTTACCCGATATCAGTCAAAGGTTTGATTTACCAGGAACGTATGATGTAAAACTTTATGCAGAGGACAAATATAGCTGTAAGGACTCCTTGATTAAAACGGATATTATTGAAGTTTCTGCCTATCCAAGGGCTGCTTTTGAAGGGGCTGAACTTGAAATTGACTGTCCCCCATTGAGCACATCATTTACCGACACCTCCTCTACTTCCGCTGTAAGCTGGAAATGGAATTTTGGAGATGGAAAATTCAGCAATGACTCACTACCAAATCATATTTATACTTCACCTGGCCTTTATGATGTTCGACTTATTGTTTTTAATTATGCGGGTTGTTCTGATACACTTTTAAAAGAAGACTATATAGGTGTTAATGGTCCAAGTGGTGAGGTAACTTATGAGAATGACTCAATTTGCTTGCCTGATGAAACAACGTTTACTCTTAACTTAATGAACACGAAATACATTACCATAAATTACAATGATGGCAATATATTAAGCTATGATGTCGATACCTATTCGGATTCGGTAAATTACACCTATAACACAGGCGGAGCCTTTCAACCCATTTTTGAGCTCATGGATGAACTAGGATGTATTTATACCTTACCGCTTACGCCTGTTATTAACGCTGATAGTATTGCGGCAAATTTCACGACTACATCCCCGATTATTTGTGATGTGAACAACATCCCATTTACTAATACCTCAAGGTATACTTTTACACCACAGTTTAATTGGACTTTTGGCGATAATAGTAACAGCAATGATGAATCGCCTATCCATTCTTTTTCAACAGACAGTTTGTATTCCATTCAACTCACGCTTGAGAGTCCTATTGGATGTATGGATTCGGTTACAAAGGAATTAAAAGTATATAACAACCCTCAACCAGAATTAAGCACGCTCACAGATAATTTTTGTATTCCTGCCCAAATCGTTTTTAAACTCAATTATGGAAATCCTAATTTCAATCCGGACAGCACCTTCTTTCAAATCAATAACTTAGCTAAATCAAAGGGAGATTCTATCTTTTATAATTTCACTGACACAGGAAAACAAGCCTCACGATATATGATCCATTTTGGAGAGGGAAATTGTTTAATTGATGACACGATAGAATTCAATATGTATAAGAGACCTATAGCAAACTTTAGCTCATCCTCCGATCAAGTTTCTATCGAGGAGCCTCTGGTTGAATTTCAAGATAAGACCCAACATACCTCTGAATGGAAATGGAATTTTGGTGATGGTGATACAAGTACTAAAGCCAACCCTATTCATGCTTACGGTACGACTGGACTTTATGACGTTCGCCTAATTGTATCCAATGATGGAGGATGTTTTGACACCATAATTCAACAAATTGGTGTTGCTCCAGACAACTTTGTTAAATTACCTAGTGGATTTTCACCTAATGGGGATGGAAAAAATGAAACATTTCGCATTCTTACCGCGGGAAGTTTCGAACTTGTTTCCTTTAAAATTTTTAACCGTTGGGGTAACCTTGTTTTTGAAACCAATGATATTGAAAAAGGGTGGGATGGTATGCGAAACGGGAAACCTCAAAATTCTGGCACCTACATTTACTATTTAGAATACAAGGATCAATCAGGCAAATTATTACAACCAAAACATGGGAATTTTACATTGTTGAGATAATGAGTAAATACACGATTATAGTACTTCTCCTTTTTTACTCCTTGAATATCATGGCTCAAGATATTCATTTCTCTCAATTTAATGATTTACCATTAGCGATGAACCCGGCCTTATCAGGTAGTATGGATGGAACATTTAGGACTGGTGTACTATACAGGAATCAATGGAACAGTGTAAGTGTTCCGTTCGAAAGCACGGGCTTATTTGCAGATTTTAAGCGCTCTCCGAGAATACTGAATGATCAATCCATGGGTTGGGGGATTCAATTTTTAAACGATCGGTCTGGTAGCGGTGGACTCAATGAGAGTATTTTCACTATAAATGGAAGCTTTCAACAATACCTAAACAGCAGTAAAAATCAATTAATCTCATACGGAATATCATTTGGAGGATTTCAAAAGAGTATTGATGTAAGCGCAATAAAATTTCAAGATCAATTCCAAATTCAATCCCTAAATTTTGGTTCCTCCTCAAGTGAGGAAAACTTTCAAAATAATTCACTTACAAGATTCAATCTCGCGACTGGAGCTACCTATACCTATTATAATGAATACGGCTATCAACTAACCACAGGCGTGAGTCTTTACAATATAAATAAACCAAATACGAGTTTCTTTGGAAATGAAGATCCTTTAAGTAGAAAATTTAATTTTCATGCTTCTGGAATTTACCCGCTAAACAGAAGAATCGATATCGACCCTTCTTTACTTTATTCAAGGCAAGCTAAAAACAACAACTTCGTAGCCGGTGCTGATATTTTATACAACTTGGGAAGAAGAACAGTTGAAAAAATTGATTTAAAATTAGGAATTTATGGAAGACTGAAAGACGCCATGAACTTTACTATTGGAATGAACCATGACAACTGGAATATTGACATTGGTTATGATTTAAACCTTTCCTCCTTGATGCCTGTAAGCAATTCAAGAGGAGCGTTCGAAATATCGATTTCGTACGTAAACAGGATGTTTAAAGGGGCTAAAAATATGATGTACATAATACCCGGAGATCGTTTACTATGATGAATTTAAAAAGAACATTCATAATCATAATGAGCTTATTTAGCTTAGCTCTCCCTGCCCAATACAAAACTACAAAACTCAAAATGGCCGAAGGACTGTTTGAGGAAGGAAAGTACTTTGCATCATTGAAGATATATATTGACATTGCAAATACCCAAGGCGACAATCCAGAAATAACATTAAAAATTGCTCAACTTAATGAACGATTATTTAATTACGTGGAGGCCGCAAGATGGTACTATGAACTCTATGAGATTCAACGAGGCGAATACCCAAAAGCTGAGTTTAAGTTTGCAGAATTAATTATGATGCAAGGAAAATATCGAATTGCACTAGAACATTTTGAGAGCTTTTTAAAATCCTATAGAGGTCATGATAAAGCTACATATTCAAGACTATGTAAATCATACATGACAAGCTGTAGCGAGGCCTTAGAAAAACTCCCAAATGCTGAAATAACAGTAAAAAAAGTAAAAGGAATTAATTCTGTATATACAGATTTATCGCCTTTTGTCTTCGATAATCACCTATACTTTGCCTCTATCCCAACAGACACATCAATAGGATATACTGGTTTTTTAGATTCTGCGCCATCGTTTCAAATTTTCAGAGCTCGCCAGATAAAGGAGGGAACATTTGATACAGCCGTTTTATTTATTCCCGAAATAATTCAAGACCCGTATAAACATAATTCAAGCTGTTCTTTCAGTTCTGATGGAAGCATGTTTTTCTTTACCAAGTGTAAACAAAATATTGATGGAAAAAATATTTGTAAGATATACTGCTCATTAAAAAATGACACATCATGGAATGAGCCTGTTTTATTAAGTAACGAAATAAACAGTAGAGATAATGATTTTTCAAGTACCCATCCGGCAATAATGAGTTTTAAAAAGGGAGGGCGAACACCTACAACGGTTCATAAACTCATTTTTGCTAGCAATATGCCGGGAGGGACTGGAGGGTATGATTTGTGGATGACTACAATTGACACATCATTAAAAATAGGTAGACTAGAAAATTTAGGTAGAAGGGTAAATACAAATCAGAACGAATTAACTCCTTATTATTCTCCTGAGGAAGAAAAACTGTATTTTTCCTCTAATGGACATGGTGGACTTGGCGGACTAGACATCTATGAGAGCCCATTCAAAAATGGGAGAGCAAAAAAAATTAATGCACTTGATCGACCCATTAACTCATCCTGGGACGATTGGTACTACAGTGAAATGAACTCAAATTATGCGTTTATGGTTTCCAATCGAAAGGGCGCTCAAACGTATCATAATGATATTAGACTGGATGATATTTTTATCATAAAAAAAGAAACAAAAAAATACCTTTCACTATACGCTTATGACAAACAGAGCTCATCCAACTCCCCCCTAAACGAAGCTATTTTCTATGTTAAATTTGCCAATGATAAAAATGCTCAAGGGAAGAACATCAAATCTGGAGAACCCTTTCAAATTATTCCAAACAGAACCTATGAGATTATTGCTCAAAAAAACGATTACTTTAACCAAAGCACATTATTCTCTACCTCCAACGAAGGTAAATCTGATTCTTTAATCTTTAATTTCAATCTTCAAAGGTTACAAATAAATCAAGGAATGATCATTGATGCTATTTACTTTGAAACCAACTCCACAGAATTAAAGCCTGAATCTATGCAGTCATTAAATCGACTATTTCAACTCCTTCTTGACAACCCTTCACTGAAAATAGAGATTGGTGGACATACTGATAATCAAGGTACCGCTGAATATAATTTAACACTTTCAGAAAAGCGAGCTCAACGCGTTATGGATTACCTCGTTAATAAAGGTATTGGTAAAGATATTTTGAGCGTAAAAGGATATGGAAATTCAAAACCTTTAAATCAAGAAAAAAATTCACCAATTAACAGAAGAATTGAATATAAAGTAATTAGTACAAACAACATTACGGGAAAAAAGGAAGCTGAGGCAAAAGACGTCAATTCAATTAACCCAAAACAGTAAATAAATGAAAATAATCCATACGTTACTTTTTTTGTTGTGGACATTCTCCTCTTTTGGATACTGGAGTGAAATTGTCACCCCAACTACTGAAGACCTTAACAAAATTGAAGTCATTAACAACACAGCCTTTTGTATAGGGAGCAACGGAATATTATTAAAGGGCACAAATTTAGGTGAAACTTGGACCGTCGTTAGCACCAGTGCTACTGGTAACTTAACTTCAATTCAATTTACGAATAACTCTACTGGCTATTTCACCACAGGTAATGGAAAAATATATAAATCAACCAATGGTGGTGGATCTTGGACAGCAAAAAACGTTCATGAAGGGGGATTAAACACGATTGATTTTTTAAATACCTCAATAGGCATAACTGCTGGAGACAATGGTGTATTATACAAAACAACAAATGGAGGTTCTTCATGGAATAGCTTGGGAAGTCAATCTATTTATGCGATTAACGATGTTGCTTTCATAAATGATACTCTTGTAGTTGCGGTTGGCCCAAACGGCTCCCTTTTATATAGTACAGATGTAGGTGAATCATGGGTATTTTTAAACACAAATACCACGGAAGTTTTTAATGCGATTGAAAAGAAAAACAACAGTACGGCTGTTATTGTGGGTTCCAATGGAAGTTACACTGAATTCAATGCTGCTAATTTGTCAATTGGTGGAATTGCAAAGGTAGATATAACAGGTGATTGGCTAAGAGATGTGCATGTTACCGAAAAAAGTGATGGATACACAAGAACAGTTGTTGTAGGGTACTCTAGCTCATACCATATTGAAAATTTTGGTTGGAATAAATGGGATTTAGATTCAATGAATAACCTTACTGGAATTCATTTTTTTAATGATACAGTTGGAATAATATGCGGACATCATGGAAAAATATATAAAACAACCTCAGGAGGAGTTCCCCATTTCACACCAACGGTATTAAAAGAATCGCTTGCTGTTTATCCCAACCCAGTAGCATCCTCTCTCTTTATTTCCAAAAACTTCCATAACCAACAAGTTTCCATCTATTCAACTTCATCAGAATTGGTGCTCCAAAAAAAACTAACGGGAAATCAATTGAATGTAGAATCACTCTCCCCCGGCCCGTATATTATTCAATTAAGTATTGAAAACATTCATTATACAGGAAGATTTATTAAACAATGATGCTTCATCATGTTGTTGAAAAACGGGTTTATATCCTTTCTTTAGTAATTGTACTACTAAACAGCTGCTTAAATACATATTGCTACTTTCAAACGCTTTTCATTCCTATTCAACATTCCATTCAACTTATTTCTTCCAATTTCTTTATGGGTTTTTTGTTAGCCGCCTCAGCTAAAATTTATTTATTGGCCTACTGCTTTAAGATCCTTGTTGAAAAAATGGGATATTCGATCACCTATAAAAAAGCACTTTCCATTTTGTTTGTCACCGCTATTTTGCCCGTTGTTTTTTCACCAATGTTCAAGCTACTCATGCTTGACTATTTAATCTCTGAGATTAATACATCAGTAAAGAAAACGCTCTATTGGATTGATTTATCATTTAATCTAGTTGGGTTTATTTACTTTATTCAAGCGCTAAAAAAAGAGTTTAAATTCACCACACGCAGAGCCTTTTTTACTACTTTATTTATTGGAATGATGTTCTTTTTTACCACATCACCCTTTTATGGAATTGAATTGTAACCATGTATAAAGTCGCCTTCCATCCTATTTATGTTCATCCAGTTCCGGAAAACCATCGTTTTCCAATGGAAAAATATGAATTACTCCCTCAGCAATTAATCCATGAGGGCGTTATAGAACACCAACAATTATTTGAACCTACCCAAATCCAAAAGTATGATTTTTCAATTCACAAGAAAGATTATCTTCAAAGACTGTATAATTTACAACTTACTCGCAAAGAAGAAAGAGCATCTGGATTTATACAAAGTAAACAACTGATCGATCGAGAAATTTGTATCACAAATGGCACTATTGAAGCTTCTGTTTTCGCTTTGAAAGATCAAGTAGCCTTTAATATTGCAGGAGGAACTCATCATGCATTTTCAGATCGACCAGAAGGATTTTGTTTACTCAACGACCAAGCCATTGCCGCAACCCATCTTATAAAGAAGGCATTAGCCAAAAAAATATTAATTGTTGATTTAGACGTACATCAAGGGAATGGAACCGCCGAAATCTTGTCAAATAACACCTCTGTTTTTACATTTAGCATGCATGGTCAAAAAAATTACCCTAACCATAAACCTGCATCAAATTTAGATATTGGTTTAGAAGATTTCACTTCAGATGACCAATATTTAAGTATTCTGGAGCAGCAACTCAATAACATTAACCAACTATTTCACCCGGATTATATTTTTTATCAGGCCGGTGTTGACGTATTATCGTCCGATAAATTAGGTAGGCTAAATCTTTCTATAATAGGGACCAAACAGAGAGATACACTAGTTTTCAATTTTGCCAAACAGTTGAATGCTCCGGTCATGGTAACAATGGGAGGCGGATATTCTACCGATATTAAGCAAATCTTAAATGCACATTGCAATACATTCAAAACAGCAAACGAAATATTTATCTAACCCTTTATTTAATGAGTGAAACTCTACCAAACTTTACAATTTCATCCTTCGTGTAGGGATCAATTACATTTAAGCGCCATACATAAACGTCAATTTGCGCAATTTCCCCACTGGTAGGAGAAAGCTCAGTCACACGACCATCCCAAGCCTCCTGTGGCACATTACTCTTCCATATTAGCGTACCCCATCGATTGTATATTCTAAACGAATAGTTTTGACCAAACAGAAAATTTCTACCTTTTGGAAAAAAGGTTTCATTTAACCCATCATCATTAGGTGTAAAGGCATTTGGAACATAAACAGAAAATATATCTCGAATTTGAATAGATTTTAAAACAGAGTCTTTACAACCATAACTATTTTCAACTTTCTGCCAAACATTTACAACTCCTCCTGTGTCATTCGGGGAAGTAAATTTAACCATGGGATTTGCATCATTTAACCTAGAAGAATTTATAACTTCGTTATTAAATACCCCTATTGAATCCTCCAACACATATTCTAAAGAAACTACGTCTGAAGAAGAGGCGTCAAAAATACTAGCCACATTATTTGTCAAATCTAACACGTTTGGTTCCCAATAGAAATCTGCCTCTGGCAACCCGTATGCACAAGCTGCTTCCTCTGTATGTTCACTGTAGCAACCATTCGGGTAATGATTTTTCAATGTGATGTCGTAACATCCTTCTTCAAGAAAGGTGTGAGAAACAATTCCAATTGAATTTGTAGAATCTTCATTATCAAAATACCATGTACTCTGAACAGGCTCAAAACCTGATGCATCAGAAAAACTTATTTCCAGAGGAATACAACCGTTACCTGTTCCAACAAATCTTGTTTCAGGTACTATATTAACAGTGAAGGTAATGGTATCAACATCCTTACATTCTAGACCCGTTTCGTAAATTGCAGTGTATACACCATTAACGGCAGGATCAAATGAACCATCCGAATTTACATCTCCACTCCATATCCCTCCTGATGTAGCAGTCTGCAAAACAAAAGCAGCATCACCCTCACAAAAATCACCTGGAGGAGTTATTGTTGGATCTTGCAGAGGAATAACGGTAAGCGTTGTATCAAAAACATCTTCACATTGTCCCGGAATCGTATGATAAATAGTGTGCACTCCCGGACCCGCAATTGCAGGATTAAAAATCCCTGTATTTAAATCCATTGAACCAGCAGCACTAGATATCCATTCGCCGCCTGTTTCAGTGGGAAGCATAGGCTGCGGCTTATCATCTATACAAAAATGAGGGGGCGAATTAAAAAAAGCATTTGGAACAGGCATCACACCAATAATAATAGCACTATCGGTTGAACACAAGCCATTGTCTGCTTGTAAAAGAATAGTATTAAAATACAAGTTTCCTGCAGGCGTAAATTCTCCACTGGCATCTGTTCCCTGAAGCCAGGTTAATGTTGAATTTGAAGGTGTAGCACTCGCCTCAACCTGAAAAGGATCGTCATCCTCACAAACTAAGAGACCATCTGCCGTTGTATATGTAATTACAGGCATTTTATCCACATTAAAGGTAATGGTATCATATGCAGGGCACTGACCTCCAAATCCATATTCAATTCTGAAAGTACCATCAGAAGATGTTTCTGTATTAAATATTTCACCTCCAGCATCCAACGCCCCATTATCCGGATCAATCGATGACCACGTTCCTCCTGCCTCTGAAGAAGTTAATGATTCATCACCATGTGTTTCACAAAAGTCAAAAGATGTATTGGTGATTGTGGGATCAGGAGTTCGAATCACTTCAATATCAATTGTTTTTACATCTCCACAATTCCCTGAAATTGTATAGGTTATAGTATGTATACCATCGCCAGCATCAGAGGGTCTAAATTTCCCTGTATTTGAATCGTAAATGCCATCACCACTGAACGTTCCTCCAGGATCTTCAACATCTAAAATAACCGTATTGGTATCTGAGTCACAGAATGGTCCCACTTGCATTATCGTTGCATCTAATTTATCCGTGGTAGTAACCCATATAGTATCGCGATCACCACAAGGATCATTTTGTACATACACAAACATTTCATTAGTTAATCCAGCACCTAAAACAGTAAGATCGAGTTCAACATCTGTTGCGGATTGAATAACTCCTCCTTGCGGATTTTCATTATCATCTAACCAAGAACCTCCATCTTGAGCAACCACAAAAGTAGGATTAGCATCAAATGCACAAAGTACCAATGTATCTAATGCCGCTGTAATTGTAGCATCTTTCTCAGGATCTACATGAATTTGTATCATCGTATCATTTCCACACAAACCTGAAATTGTATAAAAAATATCATGATCACCAGCTAAAGAAGTAGCAGGGTAAAATTTACCATCACTATCTGCTTCCCCGGACCAGACTCCTGAATCAACAACAGCATTAACGAGTTCTAATTGAACGACGCCATCACCAGCGCAAAATGGACCTGCCGATTTAATTTCAGGGTGAGGTCGCTCAAGAACTTTAACGCTTATTGAATCAGCATTTAAGCAACCTAAACTATCTACCCCATATTTTACCGAATAATCACCAGGACCTAACGCAACAGGATCAAAGTTTGGACTAATAAATGGAGTGCCATTGTCAATCTGCCAAACTCCGGTTACATCTCCTCCGTTTGCTGGTATGGCAGTCATCACTACAGCTACAGAATCATCACAAAAAGGGCCTATTTGATCTACTACAACCGTTGGTATTTTTTTAACTTCCACGTACATAGAATCCTCACACGAATTATCAACTGTAAATTTCAACTTATATACACCATATTTTGTATTGGGTGCTGAAGCGTCAAATATGTTTTTACAAGGCGTATAAACAAAATTAGAAGCCCCTCCATTTAAGCTAAAATTCTCTAAGCTCCCATTTAGGTTATTTACAGATAAATCATTCAAAGTATTCTGAGGTGAATTGTTTTGATTTGGTACTCCCTGGTTAGCATCATAATAAGCAATAAGTCCAGGTTCATTACCTATTAAATTACCCATTAAATCATTTTTAATATCCGCAGAAGTTCTTGAAGAATTCCATACTGCAACATCCCACATACTACCTTTAAAGAAATCAGATTCAGATAAATGATCCCATTCCTGGCCAAAACTCACTCTATGGCTTGCAGTAATATTATACTGTATAGTATGCGTTCCTACAGATACTCCATTGACAAAAGCTTCTCCCACACTTCCATTTCTAACATATGCAATATGTGTACAGCCTCCACTAATATCATTACTTGATTTTATTACAAACTTTGATCCGACTGTATTTTTTTGATCATATATATTCAAAGTTTCATTTCCTGTAGTACCCGCTTCTCCAATAGTTATTAAAAATTCATTATCTCCAGGAGCAGGTGCATTAACCGCAAACAAAGCTGCATTAGTGACATTTTGATCATTAACTTGAGTATTAATCCAAAATTCTATTGTAAAATTATTACCGGTTAAGTAACTGGCAAGCTGATCTATATTGACATAATCATTTTGTCCATCAAAGCTCAAGACAGTCTCTGAAGAAGTAGAATCAACCCCATACTTAATAATAGCATCGTCCCCCGAGTTAGATGGAAAAGAGTCGATTGTCCAAACACCCGTACCACTTGAAGAAATTACTGCTGTATCCAATAAAAAGGTTTCACCTACACAAATAGGCTCCGAACTGCTAATATCAGCATCACAACCACAGGTGCCAACAGTGAAGTTTAAAGTATCCCTGAGCTCACAAATCTCAAAATACACCTCGTATGTCCCAGGCCCTGGTACCGTAAGAGCTCCTGTACGAGCATCAATTGCACAAGTTGGGCAGGCATTTGAACCCGTTGTGGCTATTGAATACGCATCCTCATATCTTGGCGTATTTTCTGCAGATGTTCCCTTACACTTCCAAATAGTCTCGAGGTTGATTGGTGAGCAATCCGTCGCTCCAACAGGTGTTTGAATTTTCACACTATCAGCAGGTGGAATATACATATTTGGAAGGCCTAAAGTACCATTTAAATCTGATCCTACAGATATATTATTTACTGATGCACCTGAAATAACAAATAAATCAGTTGATCGAGAATTATTAATGTAAATCTGACCATCTGCACCCGTTTCCAAGCCCGATTCTGAGCCATTAGAATGAGTTGGAAAATCATGAAAAAATGTTCGAGAATTTGTCATCGTTGCTTGAACACCTGATGATATATCATAATATCCTACTTTTCCGACACGTGTCGTAAAATACAATCTCGATTGGTCAGTAGAAAATTCTATATCGTAAGGCTCATCAGTATCTAAATCACTCGAAAAATGAATAGGGTTCGATAATAATCCTGATGAATTATCAAAATCATAAAGAGAAACCTCTTGGTCACCTACAGGCCAAAAAGCCGGATGACCTTGAGCCATCAATGTTCCATCCCAAGAAAACTCAAGTGATCCTCGAGTAAAATTTGATTTCCCATCAAAATCAATACCCAAATCTTGATTCAACTTAGAATCAGCGATATTTAATCCATTACAATCTATTAAGTAAGCATTATAATCACCTGAAGCAAAATCTTGAGCCATAACCCAAACATCAACGCCGTTCGCATGCAATGTTGCTGTAACGCCTTCAAAAGTTCTTCCTGCTTGTATCGTGGTAGGCCCTGTCAGTATTTCTCCTTTGGCATTCACGGTGAAATAATCTAACCCTTCATTTGCTGGATCGGTATCAATAACATCATCTGTACAAAAAACATGATAAACATCAGGATTTAATTGATGTCTGGTCACTAAGATTCCTTGTACAGCAGAACCATTTAACTTATCTCCTTCATTACCTGTTGTAAAACTACTATGAATATTATCTCCATCAATATTCCAAACCCTTCTACCATTCGAAACCCACAATAATTCGCCAGACTCATTAGAAACAGTTGCAGTTCCTTCATATGAAGTTGGTGGGTCAAATGAATCAATTACATTCAAAAGAGAAAACGATGGAGCTCCACTTGTAAAATCTGCAAGAACACCATTTCCAAAAAACCAAACTTGATGATTCGGCCAAGAATATGACGGGTCACCGATATCAGGACATGATTGGGAAAATGATTTTGAATATAAAACACAACAGATGACTATAGAAAATAGCTGAATAGTCCTTTTTTTAAGGCAGAAATTCATTCTTCACAGGTTTGATTGGTCGTACAACGCATCTAGAACATTCCAACATTCTAAATGTTACATGATTAAAACAGACAAATGAAATCTATCTCTGATATGAGATCTCTTTATCACTAATCAATATTAAATCTAATAAAAGTAAATAGTTTTTCTTGCGATAAAATCGTTTAATTTATTCACAATCTTTGAGTTATCAGAAAAGAAAGAACGAAACTACTTTTTCTTTCTGCGTTTTTTATTTTTTATGTTCCTCTCGTTTTCTTCCTCAAATTCAATTTGATCCAACAAATCACCTAAACTCTTTTCGTTTGACAAATCCAATACGGTTTGATACTCCCTCTTGGACAACTCCATCTGTGGAATTTTTTTACCCAAAAACTTTTCAATAGCAATCAATAAGTCCAATTCATTTTGAGCAACAAAAGAAACCGCATTACCCTTAGCCTTCCCTCTTCCAGTTCTTCCTATACGATGTACATAATTTTCAGGAATTTCAGGAAGGTCATAATTTACAACCAATTCTACATTGGGAACATCAACACCCCTTGCCGTAACATCCGTTGCAATAAGTAAGGAGACCTCATTTTCTTTGAATTTTTTCAACGCTGTATTTCGATCTTTTTGATCCTTTCCGCCATGAATTGTTAAGGCATTTATACCTACTCGATCCATGGCAGCCACTACACGCTCAGCACGAACTTGAGTGCGAACAAAAACCATTATTTTCTTCCCCTCATGCTGGCTGACAATATTTTCTAAGAAAAAGCGCTTGTCATCCATTTCAATTAAAGACACAAAATGTGTGACATTTTTTGACACAGGATCTTTAGGTGAAATTTGAATTCTTATCGCATTATTCACCAACGAGTAAGCTAATTTTTTAATTTTCGGGTTTATCGTTGCTGAGAAAAATAACGTTTGTCTTTTTTTAGGGATTCTCTTTAAAACATCTTGAATATCCTTGTAAAACCCTAGGTCGAGCATTCGATCTGCTTCATCCAAAATCAATGTATTCACACGATGTAAGCTTAAATAACCTTGAGCAATCAAATCAAACATCCTTCCAGGCGTGGTTATTAAGATATCAACTCCTTTATTTAATTTATGTATTTGAGGATCTTGATCAACCCCACCAGTTAATGCATAAATCTTTACTGTTGTGTATTTAGCAATCTTATTAAAGACAAGTTGAATTTGTTGAGCCAACTCTCGAGTTGGTACCATTACCAAACACCGCACACCATCTTTTCTTCCTTTTATCGATTGCGTTTGTACTTTATGAACGATAGGAATGGCAAAAGCCGCAGTTTTCCCTGTTCCTGTTTGCGCAATACCTAGCACATCTTCTCCGTTTAATATAGACGGAATCGATTTAAATTGAATATCTGTCGGTTTTTGAAAACCAAGACCCTCCACGCCTCTTTTCACCTCCTCTGTTATGGGGTAATTGCTGAATTTCATAATACAAAGATAGTTTTAATTTATCCAGTATAGAATGACCAATAGAACCTATTGATTTATTTTTCGTCCTTTATTAAACCCGCCCTAAAATGAAAAAATTCATACTGCCTTTATTGTTTTGCCTCCCACTCCTTTCATTCATTGGAGACGACTGGAAAGAAGTCAACGCTGAAAATGGAATAGTCGTTTACAATAAAGATGTTACAGGAAGTAAATTCAAAAAATCAATGGTGAAAACCACTATTTCCTATGGATCAATTAATCATGCAGAACAAATTTTAAAGGACGGAGAGGGCTATGTTCATTGGCAACCAAATTGTGGACAAGGCAAAGTATTACATGAGGAAAAAAACAAGGTGATTTTGTATTTAACCTTTGATGCCCCATGGCCCGTTTCTGATAGAGATTTAATCATTGAATCCACTTATAAAAAACATAACAATCAACTCGTTGTAACCAATCGTTGTAAACCTAACTACATCCCTAAAAAGGAAGACTATGTACGTATTACATTTTCTGAAAGTTCATGGATTATTGAAGAGAAGAAAAATGGATCCTTATATATTCAGAATACAAGCCACTCAAGTCCGGGTGGAAATATCCCATCGTGGCTTTTAACCAGTACTGTGGAGGATCTTCCCTTACAAACCCTGCAAGGGTTTATAAAACAACTAAAATGAGTTACTTAAATAAGGATAGAAGATGCTTAAAATGACTTTCTTTTTCTGATTTACCAACCTTTTCATAGGCGTAACATAAATTGGTGATCATTCTTTTAATGATTGCAATATTGCTACACGGCTTAAAATACTCTTCCTTCGGCTCTACATTAATTTGCTTTAAAAACTCCAAAATGTCTTGTTTACCAAAAACAACTCCTCCACTAAATGTGTTAATGTAAAAGAGAATTCCGGGTGTTGCCATTTCTTCAGGAGCAAAATTGGCCAAAAACTCATCTTCATAAGCAAGAATAAAGTGATGGGGTAAATTCACACCGTAAACAGGAATATCCAGTCCTTGAGCAATAATGGCATATAATACACCTATTGACAATGGAGTCCCTTTTTTTGTGTCGATTACTCGATTTAGAAATGAATTTTTAGGATTGTGAAAATCATCTTTATTGCCATTAAAATCATGTAAATTAAACAAGATATGATTCATCACTTTGATTTTTTCAAACGCAGTTAAATCATCATTTAGTTCAATCCAAACATCTTGTTTTATTTGATTAATCTTACTTCGAATCTTTTCCTCATCAATATTATGATATTGATATTTTGCAACAAGTATAGCGCCATTTAACAGATTTTGACCGCCATTCTCCTTCCAGTTTTTTAACTGTTGATAAACGTCATTAGACTTAATGGAATGAATTAAATTTTCTATTCTCTGCTGAACAAGTATTTCTTCTGCTAATTCCCAGTTATTTTCTAAATAAGGAACAGCCTCTAAACCCAACTCCATTAATTTATCCTTAACATGGCTATATACGCCCTCATCAGGATCATCTAGTAATTGAATCAATGCATGTAATTGATTATTATCCATCATATCGCTCTTCACAAAGAAAATTTATTCCATTTTTAATATCACTGCAAGTGCTATGATATTATACACAAATTTCTGTGAAGAAGGTTACGACAACTCGTTAAATCACGCACCATATTCTTACCTAAAAAATTTAAAAAAGAATACACGAGATTTTAAGCCGCGATTCCGTCAATCATATCATCAATATAATTATCATCAAATTCAGGCTCAAAATAGAGTGCAGGCCGTTCCTCACTAAAAAGAACCTCCGTAATTTCATATTTTCTTAGGTATTTGTTAAAAAACAGCGGAAGCGAGCTTTCACCCACAGGAGTTAAAGCCTTACACTCAATTAACCTTTTCACTAATTCAATCTGTAAAAATGAATCCTCAATTTCAACAGCATTATTCGTTACTTTTAAGTTTTTACCATTTAATTTGCAATGTACAACAGTATTCATCATCATAAGTTTTAAATTCCAAAAGCCTTTCTCTAGTAGATATCTGCTTTATTTCGGAGGTTACTATGTAAGAATACAACAGCAAGCCGTAATCAGTTTACGGACTATTATTTTTCTTAATTTTTTACCGTTATTTTTGTTTTATGGATAAGGAAACCAGAAATAAATTTATTGAATTTGTAGAGGTCTATGTACAAGAGGATCGCAAGGAAAAATTCAAAAAAGTATTAGATGAACGCACAAAATACATTACCGTTGTGATTGAAGATCCCGTGCGGTCGCAAAATGCAAGCGCAGTTGTTAGAACATGTGACTGTTTTGGAATTCAGGAAACCTATATCATTGAAAACCAATATGAATACACCATTAACCCACTTGTACTTAAAGGAGCCAATCAATGGGTTAATATTCATAAATTCAATAAAAAAGAAAACAATACATTAGACTGCATTAACAAACTCAAATCAGAAGGATATAGAATTATTGCAACATCCCCTCACGCCAATGATATTGATTTGGATCAACTGGATGTAAAAAAAGGTAAGATCGCATTAATTATGGGAAATGAGCGAGAAGGGATATCCAATATTGTAAAAGAACATGCTGATGAGTTTGTGAAGATTCCTATGGTAGGATTTTCAGAAAGTTTTAACATCAGTGTTTCTACAGCTATATGCCTTAATCACCTTACTACTCAATTAAGAAAATCTGAAATCCCTTATCACTTAACCCAAGACGAAAAAGAAGAGTTGTTTGCAGACTGGTGCCTCAAATCAACACATATACCTCATAAAACCGAACATGAGTTCTACCGACGAAATCCGGGGTTGGCCCCTAAAAAGTTTAATTCACATGAGTAATCTTTGATTCAATCAACCCTCAATTCATTCTGTAAATATCCTCCTTCGAAAGATAGCCTACCCATCTGTTTGTAATTTGAAATTGAGGAGAAAGAGTAACAGTTGTAGGATAAGAAAGCTCATTATTTTGAGCTCCCAACACCCAAGATAACGTATGTGAATTTCCAGTTTTAGAATACTCTCGATTAAGGAAGGAGATCGTTTTGTCACTCTCAGCATCCAACTTTATGCAGTAATAATGCTCATTAAGTTCCTTCACCACAACTGAATCCGAAAACGTATTTTCTTCTTGCATTAAACAAAACTTACACCAATCAGTATGTATAAATATCAAAATAGGTTTAGCTTCTTTATATGTTAATTTAGGAAGCTCTTCAAAAGTAACCCAATTCACATCCTGGGCTTGCAAAGAAAACGAAAACAGAAACAATATTATACCAAAAATTTTATTCATTTTTTTAAGTTAAATCGAACACCAAAATTTCCTCTTACCCCTTGATTTGGCGCCCAAATATAAGCAGGGTCAAACCGCTCTCCATTTTCCTCATCAAAAGGGTTAAATGTACCGTCTGTCCTTCGAGGGATATCTTCTACATTTAATGCCCACATCGCAGTAAGAGGCAAGGTGTAATTCAGTAAATTTTTAATCCCACCAAACAACTCAACACCATTTTTGAAACGTTTAGTAACCTGAATATTTTGAATACTCCAATACGGTGATTTGGGGTCTCTTACATCCTCCTCATCCTGTAAAGGAAGCAACATAGGCCCGTATAAATTCCCTGTATAATCAAATTGAATACCTCTTTTCTTCATACTGTAGGAAACTCCCCATGTAGCGGTAAACCGCTCTGTGAGCTGTTGTCTTTTTTTTCCATTTTCATTAAATACTGAAACATCCATTAACGTACTACCAAACAATACCGAGAAACCATTTTTAAGTGTCAAATCCGTATTGACACTCACGCCTTTTGAAACGGCATAACCATCAAGATTAGAATATATAATAGCATCATTTTGAGCATCATAATCAGGAAGAATTTGATTTGTAAAATAAGTGTAAAACCCCGAAAAGTCCAGACTCAAAAACGCATCATTTTTGAACAGAAACTTCTTCACATAATTAAGATTTCCATTCCATGATGTTTCTGGATTTAATTCCTCATCTACAATTACTGTTCTTGTTCCAGAAATGGAGGCGTGGTCCTCCGTAAATAAATTAACTACTCTAAAACCATTTCCTGCGGTAAGCCTAAAAATATTTTTTCTGTTTTTACTCATCCATTTATAATTGATTCTGGGTGAGAAAACATTTCCATGATTACTATTATAATCATATCGAGCACCAAACAAAAGTGTATTTTGCTTATTAACCTTTAATTCATCTTGAAAGAAAACTCCAGGCAAATGAATTTCATCGGCATCAGGCGTTGCAACTGTGTTATCATTATATCGTGTATATCGATAGGCTGAACCAATCGTTAAATCATGTTTCAGAACCTTTTTAAACCATGTTAGCTGTCCAAACAAAACCGTTTGATCACCCACATAAAGGACGTCTCCGTAAACCGAATTTTGATGGTGTCCATTACCTGAAAAAGAAAAATCAATTTTCTCCTTAACAGGCAATTGATATACACCGAAAGCCTCCCACCTGCTGGTATAAATACTTTCTCCATAAAGCACATCCCCTCCCCTATATTTCGGCGTCCAATTCAATTCTCCTCCCCATCTGTCCTCATACAGATATCGACCCGCCAATGTGAAAACTCTTTTCTTTTTACGATTAAAACTCCACTTGTTGAATATCGAAATTCTATTCTGAAGCGTTAAGTCAGTCATTCCATCATCATTATTATCAATGGGAAAGGCATAATTAAAATAATTAACTCCTAAAATACTAGTCGCCTTTTTTGAAGCAGTAAATTTAAACCCTAGATCAGTATTTATTTCTCCCCAGGTACTCCCCATCGCATCCACTGAAACAAGAGGAGCACTTTCAGGTCGTTTGGTAATAATATTAATGATACCACCAACCGCCTCTGAACCATAAAGGCTGGAAGCAGGTCCTTTAACTATTTCAACTCGATCAATCAAACTTTTAGGTATCCCCATCAAACCATAAACCGTAGATAAACCAGAGACAATAGGCATTCCATCAATAAGAATCATAGTATAAGGTCCCTCTAAACCATTAATGTGAATATCCCCGGTGTTGCACACATTACAATTCAACTGAGGCCTTACTCCATTTACATTTGACATTGCCTCGAATATGGAGGTTACAGGATTTTTATCAAAGAACTCTTTACTATATACCTCAACTGGAACTGGACTTTCTGATTTACTTATAGGTTTCAATGTACCCGATACAACCACAGCATCAAGTTGATTGTCCGACTCCTTAAGGACAATCTCCAAAGAAATATTCTCTTTATTTACAACGAGATGCTCCACGTAAATTTCAAAACCAATCAATTGCACCTTTAAAACATATTTTCCATAAGGTATTTCCGCTAATTCAAACGAACCATCACTTAAAGTAATCCCACCAAATGTTGTGCCTTCTAGGCCCACTGTAGCATACTCTATTAATCTGCCTTCCCTATTTTTGACAACCCCTTGAATTGTTCCTACCTGAGTAAAACCTAAAAAAGGGATTAGAAAAGCAAAAAAGACAAAAACGGATTTCATTAAAATATTTTACACTATAAATATACTTATTTTTAGATTAACCTAAAAATCATTTTAGATGAGCGCAAACAAAAAAACGAATTTATTTATTTGTTGAAACAAATATTATTTTTTCCTACATTCGTTAAAAACGTTTCATGAACAGTTCAAGTGTTAAAAAGATATTTGATTTAGGGTTTCCGTGGCAAACTCAAGATCCATTTTTATTTTGTGTCCACCACGAAGATTTTTACCCAAAAGGCAATACAGATTTAGGGCCTGCAACTACTTTAACCGGAAGGAATATTGGTAATGATTTCACCGTAAAGGATGGTTTCAGGATGTATCATGGCAGAACTGTACCAGGTTTTCCAGCACACCCACATAGAGGATTTGAAACCATAACCGTCGTAAGGAAAGGACTGGTTGATCATGCAGATTCAGCCGGTGGAGCAGGACGCTACGGTAATGGAGATGTTCAATGGATGACTGCAGGAAAGGGATTACAACATTCGGAAATGTTTCCTCTACTAAACAAAAAAAAGGATAACCCCTTTGAGCTGTTCCAAATATGGATTAATCTCCCCAAAAAAGATAAATTCGCCGAACCATATTTCAAAATGTTGTGGAGCGAAGATCAAGCAAGAGAAAAATTCCTTGACCAAAACGGAAAATCCACTGAAATTGAAATTGTTGCTGGGAAAATAATGAAAGAAACGGTTTCCCCAGCACCAAATTCATGGGCTGCAGACCCAAAAAACAATGTATTGGTTTGGAATATGAAAATTGAGGCAAACGGTATCTTTGAAATACCCTTACAAGCAGAAGGGGTTAATAGAAACCTATATTTTTATAAAGGAGATCATCTTTTGATTGATCAAGTAAAAGTTAGCGTTTACAAAGGTGTCGAACTCAATGGATCTGAAAAAACAATTATCAAAAATGGAAATCAAGAAGCTCGAATCCTCCTTTTGCAAGGGAAGCCTATTAATGAACCTGTTGTCCAACACGGCCCTTTTGTGATGAATACTCACGAAGAAATTCACGAGGCAATAAACGACTATCAAAACACCCATTTCGGAGGTTGGCCTTGGGACAGAACCGATAAACATCACGGGCCCAATAAGGGAAGATTTGCAAAGCATGCTGATGGAACGATAGAAGAAAGAGATTGATTTGAATAGTCTAGAAAAATAAAAAGCGATTAATAGGTTGATCGCTTCTCATTTTATTTTCTAAAATCAGTGGATTCAGTTGAATCCTCATTGCTCCTTGTTCAAAGCAAACTACCCTCTTGTTCGTTCAAACTCTTTCATTACGTCTACTAAAACCTGAACACTTTCTAATTCCAAGGCGTTATACATTGATGCTCTAAATCCACCAACAGATCGATGACCTTTAATACCACTAATTCCAGCATCAATTGAAGCGTGTAAAAAGGAATCATTTAATGACGCATCCTCCAAAACAAACGTGGGGTTCATAACTGATCGATCGTCAATGGCTGCCGTTCCTCTAAATAAGGGATTAGTATCTATTTCTTGATAAAGTAATTCCGCTTTCGCCTTATTTCTTTGCTCTATTTCAGTTACTCCTCCAAGTTCTTTTAACCACTCCATCGTAAGCATCGCTGTATAAATACTAAAACATGGAGGCGTATTAAACATTGATTCTTTTTCAATGTGTATTTGATAATCCAGCATACTTGGAATAACTCTTCCTGTGTGTCCTAAAACATCTTTCTTAACAATCACTAACGTTGCTCCTGCAGGACCTATATTTTTCTGAGCTCCTGCATAAATCAAATCGTATTTTGTTACATCAATAGCTTTACTCATGATGTCGCTACTCATATCACAAACCAATCTTGCATTGGTCTTTGGAAGTTCTTTAAACTGGGTTCCAAAAATCGTATTGTTTGTGGTATAGTGGAGATAAGAAACCTCTTGAGAAACCGCATAATCCTTAGGGATATAACTAAAATTTTTATCCTTACTGGACGCCACTTCGTCTATTCTTCCCAATAATTTTGCTTCCTTAATGGCTTTAGAACTCCATGTCCCTGTATTTATATAGGCAGCAGAACCATTTAAAGGCAACAAATTAAGCGCAGACATATAAAACTGCATCGAAGCACCCCCTTGTAAAAACAACACCTCATAATCCAATGGAACCTGAAGTAATTCTCGCACAAGCGCAACCGCCTTTTCCATAACTGCCACAAATTCTTTACTTCGGTGGCTCATTTCAACAATTGACAAACCAGTATTTTGGTAATTGACGACCGATTCCGCAGCTTTTTCCATGACTGATTTAGGCAAAATACATGGCCCAGCACTATAGTTATGAATTTTCATACGTTTTAATTTTTTACAAAGATAAGATGTTTAAAAAATCCTCAGACTTATTTCTAGAGGATATCTTCCCTAAAAGATTCCCAAACACAAATCTGCTTATCATCTCCAACTGAAACCAACAGGTTTTGTGACGGTATGGCAACCATATTATTCACAGAATTTAAATGGCCCTTGTGCATGGGAAAACATAATCTTTGCTTTACCTCCAAGGAGTTCGAATCCCATATTTTAACAATTTTATCACGGCTACAAGTCGCAAATTCAACATCATTTAAACGTACTACACCATAAACAGGCCAGTTGTGCGCTGCAATACTAACCACTTGTACACCAAAATTTAAATTCAAAATGGTAAGGTGTGCATTTTTATCTCCAATTAGGAGCGAATTTTTTAGAGGTAAATAGACCATAGAATAGATCGGATGATCTATTTTTGAAAATAACGCTGCTTTACTCACATCCTTTAAATCAATAGTAAAAATTTGACCTTCCGAATTACCAATCACAACACGTTCACCGATTGATTGAATTGCTCTGATTTTGCCATTCGAGATTTTATAATTTTTAATTAATTCAAAATCATTTGTATTCCATACAGACAATGTGCCATCACCTGCCCCAACAAATAACAGATTTTTCTCATCTAAATATAAGGAACTGAACACCCCCGATTTATGATAAGGAAAATATTTAACCTCCTGACGAGATACTAAATCAATGATGTGAAAATTCCCATTAAATAATCCAATGAACAAATATGTATCATCGTTAAGTAACTGCAAATTTAAAATAGCTGAATCTGTCTTGATGCTAAACGGTGTGTTTTCATCCTTCTTTAAATCCCATGTGGCCACAATCTTATCCGCTCCTCCTGTAAATAACAGCTGGTGTTTTTCAGAATATGTCACAGCATATAAAGGTCCATTATGTTTTTTATATTTCTTTTGTAAGCGATACACTTTACGAAAATAATTAATCAAATTGGCAAATACGTCATTTGGTTTTCAAACGTTTGGTGGTTCTTTACTTAAAACCCATAATCTTTAGTATCACAAACGTGATCTTTTTCACTTTACATTATACTTTAAATATCGCTGATACTCCCGCTCCATTAACTTATCAAATTTGGGGGGAGCATCAATTTCAATGTGAATAACCTTCCCTGAAACAGGGTGGAAAAACCTTAACGATGTGGCGCAAAGAAACAATCCCTTGTGTAATAACACATCCCCTTTCTGCCCATATTCTTTATCCCCTATTATCGGATTACCTTGTTGAGCCATATGTATTCGTAGTTGATGCGTTCTTCCTGAAACAGGTTCTAAATGAACCTTTGAAATATACCCATTATTTAAACTTTCTTTCACAAGTAAAATTTCAACGTTAGAAATGGAGACTTTTTGATCAATTGGCGAATCAATAACCTGTGGCCCCTCGTATTTTCCAGCTAAAAGAGCCAAATATTTCTTTGTAAGTTCTTTTCTTTCGAGCATTCTCCCAAGTTCAATCCTAGCAGGAACTGATTTAGCGATTATCACCAATCCACTTGTTACACTATCCAATCGATGGACTGGTTTTGGCCATTTTAATGGATTGATTTTACAAGGTTTTAACTGGCCTTGAATTGCATGTTCCAGTGTTCGGAAAAGATTTCCTGAAGTAATTAATCCTGCAGGTTTAAAAACCACAGCCAAATGATCATCCTCATAAACAACTTCTATATCCATTTGATAGTGTGGAGGCTTACTTTCCTCTAAATCCCATAATTCAATTTCATCGCCTTCACACAAAAAATAGGCAGATGAAATACATTCTCCCCCTACTCTTATTATTCCTTTGGCTACTGCTTTTTTAACGCTTTTATTCGAAGGTAGTTCCTCAAAAAGACCTCGACAATAGGACTCTATCCTCATAGGTCGTTGTAACCTTTTAACCTTATGGGATTTAAGTTTATACATACGACATAGCACAAGCATTACACATCTAAAACAAGTATCTTTGAGCTGTTATGAAGGTAACAAAAAAGGATAGACCATATTATGCAAAATGGTGGTTTTTCATCAGTTTACTTATATTAGGATGGCTTACTCCAATTACTAAACATTGGAGGGTGATCCTATTTGGAGAAAATACATTTGCCTACCCTTTCAAAGTATTAAATAAATATAACTACTACTCTGATGCATACATTTACTCAGTGAATGGTAAACAGTATACTGCCCGATTTGAAACTGAATATGGCAGAAAAGATCTTCCAGATAAAATCAATGTTCTTTATGACCCCGATGACCCTAAAGAAAATATAACCACTCAAATTGAAATTTTATACACCGATGAAAACCTCTTCTTTCCCGTTGGGCTTCAAATTGGATTAGGTGTATTTTTCCTGGCCCTACGTTTCAAAGACTTATAATACCTTAAATAAGGTATCCATACAGCAATAACTGATTCATAAAGTAAATTAATTTTGCACTGCGATGCAGTGCAGGAGAAAATATCAATATAAGATAGTAATAGGTTTATTATTTTTTCTTTTACCAGGAATAATACATGCAGGATTTCTTCATGGATACACGCTGGACATGAACAAAAACCCCATTAAAAATGCTCAAATCACACTTGAGAAAACAGGTAAAAAAGTATTTTCAAATGAATTAGGTGAATTTAAATTTGAGAATATCCCAACTGGAACTTATTTATTAAATATTGAACATAAAGACTTCTCCACAACTATACAATCGGTAAAAATAAGTGATAAAACACCTGATTTCATTATTTATTTAATTGAAAAAGTAATGACCGTTGGCCCTGTTGAAATTAAAGAAAACCGACCAATTGGAAGAGGAAAAGATATTTCTGAAGATGAGGTTTCACTTGGAAAGCAAAAGCTCGTAATCAAAACAGAGGGAGAGAAAAAAGTCACATCCTCACTTACACGAAGTATTGACGCTCCCGTTAACATTATTGAATATGACGGAGCAGGTTTACAACTTGGAATTGGAGGTAGAGGGTTAAACCCTAAAAGAACAGCACACTACAACACCCGCCAAAATGGATACGAAATAAGTGCGGATGCGTTAGGCTATCCCGAAACCTATTACACTCCTCCTATTGAAGCGATTGAGCAAATCGACTTATTAAGAGGAGCTGCTTCGCTACAATATGGTCCACAATTCGGGGGGATGATTAATTTCAAATTAAAAAATGGACCGAGTAGTGATCATAAAAAAATAGAAGTTATTTCCAATAATCGCATAGGTAGCTTTAATCAATATCATTCCTTCAATAGTTTTGCAACAAAAAACAAAAAGATAAAAACATATTCATTTTATAACTATAAAATTGGTGACGGATGGCGAAATAATTCTAGTTACGACTCCCATACTGGATTTACGAGCATTACCTATCAACCCACGAAAAAATTAAGTGTAAAACTCCAGCTAACTAAATATTTCTATATTGTGCAACAAGCAGGTGGATTGACAGATAATCAATTTTATGAAAATCCACAGCAAAGTAACAGAGAAAGGAACTGGTTCAATATTGACTGGAATATTGCAGCATTGATTGCTCACTACAAAATCAACTCTAACTCTTGGATTAATTCTAAAACCTTTTATGTTAATGCCTCGAGAAATTCAGTAGGATATATGGAGAACCCTCAACGAGAAGATCCCGTTGCCCCTG
>MDTD01096191.1_pt1 | contig 32269 bp, 26 predicted proteins | sample 811221 | NCBI WGS metagenome assembly MDTD01 (sample SAMN05326646, study PRJNA326480) | marine metagenome | isolation source: seawater | place: Pacific Ocean: South West | collected 2011
CGGGCGCATGCCGATCCTGTTCAACCCCCGCCGGGTGCGGGCGGAGGCCGGCCGCATCGCGGAGTTGATGGGGCTGGAGATGGACCTGACCGCCCCGGTGCGCCGGCTCAGCCTGGCCGACCGGCAGATGGTGGCGATCGCCCGCGCCATGGCGCGCGACCCGAAGCTGCTGATCCTGGACGAACCCACCTCCTCCCTCTCCGACGCGGAGGCGCAGCGCCTGTTCGCGCTGGTCGACCGGCTGCGGGCGCAGGGGGTGGCGATCCTCTACATCTCCCACCGGATGTCCGACATCCGCCGGGTCGCGGACCAGATCGTCACCCTGCGCGACGGCCGCATCACCGGCATCTTCGACCGCGCGCCGCTGGACTATGAGGGCGCTGTCGACGCGATGCTGGGCCACGGCCTCACCGATGTCGACATCCAGTCGCCACCGCCGGGGGAACCGGTGCTGGAGGTGACCGACCTGCAGCTGGTTCCGGGCGCGCGACCCTTCTCCCTGACCCTGCGCCGCAACGAGGTGACCGCCCTGACCGGCCTGGTCGGCACCGGCAAGACCGCCTTCGCCGAGGTGCTGTTCGGCCTGCGCCGGCCGGTCGGCGGCGAGATCCGGCTGCACGGCCGGCCCTATGCGCCCGGCAGCCCGTCGCAGGCGATCGCGGCGGGCGTCTTCCTGTCGGCCAAGGACCGCGCGACCAACGCGGTGGTGCCGCAGTTCGACCTGATGCGGAACCTGACCCTGCCCTTCCTGCCGCGCTACAGCCGCGCCGCGATCGTCAGCCGCGGCCGGGAGCGGCAGGTGGCGCAGGAGCAGATCGCCGCGCTCCGGATCGTCTGCCAGTCGGAGCGGGACGGCATCCAGACCCTGTCCGGCGGCAACCAGCAGAAGGTGATGGTCGCGCGCTGGCTGTCGCAGCCTTCCCGCCTGCTGATCCTGGACGAGCCGTTCCAGGGGGTCGATATCGGTGCCCGGCGCGACCTGGGCGACAAGCTGCGGGAGACGGCGTCCGGCCGCGCCACCCTGGTGCTCTGCGCGGAACTGGACGAGGCGCTGGAGGTGGCGGACCGGATCCTGGTGATGGCGGACCACAGCCTGGCCGGCGACCATCCCAACAGGAATGTGGACCTGGACCTGATCCTGGCGCAGGTGGCCGGCAGCGGATCGGCGCGACAGATGCGGGCAGCGGCGGCGGAGAGGACAGAATGAGCGATCGCGCGGAACGGCCCGCACCGGCACCGGAGGGCCCCGCCCAGTCCGCAAGGGTGGGCGGCGTAGCGGGCCGCGGCGACGCGGCGATCCACCTGGCGATCCGCTACGGCTTCTTGGTGCTGCTGGCCGGCCTCGTCATCTTCTTCATGGCGTCGGCGGAAGGCTTCACCAGCGTCTTCAGCGCGGTGTTCATCTTCCAGTCGGTGGCGATCACCGCGATCCTGGCGCTCGGCGTCACCGCCACCCTGGTGGTCGGCGGCTTCGACCTGTCTATCGGCGCGGTCGCCACCTCCTCCCTGATGGCCTCCGCCTATGTGATGGTGGTCTGGGGCCTGGGCACGGTGGAGGCGGTGGTCTTCTGCCTGCTGCTGGGCCTGCTGGTCGGCTTCGTCAACGGCGTACTGGTGGTCTACACCCGTATCCCCGACCTGCTGGCGACCCTGGGCATGATGTTCGTGCTGATCGGCCTGCAGCGGATCCCGACCGAGGGCCGCTCCATCGCCACCGGCATGACCCTGCCCGACGGCTCCACCGCGGAGGGCAGCTTCACCGCCGCGTTCCTGGCGATCGGCCGGCACCGCTTCGACCTGATCGAGGCGAATGTGCTGCCCGCCTCGGTGCTGTTCATGGTGGTGATGGGGATCCTGATCTGGTTCTTCCTGGAATACACACGCTATGGCCGCGTGATGTACGCCATCGGCAGCAACGAGCGCGCCGCCGCCCTGGCCGGCGCGCCGGTGCGCCGCTACAAGATCGCCGCCTACATGATCTCCGGCCTGTTCGCTTCCGTCGGCGGCATCCTGCTGGCGGCCCGGCTGGGGCGCGGCGACATCGCGTCGGGCAACAACCTGCTGCTGGATTCCGTGGCCGCGGCGCTGATCGGCTTCGCGGTCCTGGGCGCGGCGAAGCCGAATGCCTTCGGCACCGCAATCGGCGCGCTGTTCGTCGGCGTGCTGCTGCAGGGGCTGACGATGATGAACGTGCCTTACTACACCCAGGATTTCGTGAAGGGCGCCGTGCTGGTGATCGCCCTGATCTTCACCTTCTCGCTGTCCCACCGAAGGGAACGGTAGGGCCGCGGGAACCGCAACCAGCCAAGTGTCCAAGTCGAGGGAGGACTGACCATGATCGACAGAAGAAGCCTGTTCGGAAAGACCCTGATCGGGGCGGCCGGCGCGGCCTGCATCGCGCTCGGCTTCGGCGGCGCGGCTCAGGCGGCCGACATGCCCAAGCCGTTCGACAATCCGGGGGAGGTGAAGATCGCGCTGGTGCGCTATCTGTCCACCGGCGACTTCTTCCAGGCCTACCTGGCCGGAGTGGAGCGGCAGGCGAAGGCGCTGGGTGTCGACCTGCGCGTCTTCGACAGCCGCCAGGACGCCGCCCTGCAGGCGGACATGGTCGACCAGGCGATCGCGCTCGGCGTCGACGGCATCGTCATCCAGCACGGCCTGACGGAAAGCATGAAGGCCGCAGCCCAGCGGGCGCTGGACGCCGGCATCAAGGTCGTCGCCTTCGACGTGAATGTGGAGAACGACAAGATCCCGCAGGTGGAGCAGTCCGACCGCGACCTGGCCCGGCTCGCCCTGGAACAGGCGATCAAGGACAATGGCGAGAGCTTCAATGCCGGCTATGTCTACGTGCCCGGCATCGCGCCGCTGGACCGCCGCGACGAGACCTGGGTGAAGTTCAAGGAGAAGTATCCCGGCATCAAGGAGATGGCGGTGTTCGGCACCCTGGACAACCCGATCGCCAATTCCGTCGCCAACCAGGCCGCCGCCGCGCTGCGCGCGAACCCGCAGATCACCGTGATGTTCGCGCCCTATGACGAGTTCGCCAAAGGTGTGAAGATCGCCGTGGACGAGCTGGGCATGACCGACCAGGTGGACATCTATTCCGCCGACGTCTCCACCGCCGACATCTCCGCCATGCGCGAGCCCGGCAGCGCCTGGGTCGCCACCGCGGCGACCAACCCGGCCGTGGTGGGCGAGGTCTCCGTCCGCGCCCTGGCGATGCTGCTGGCGGGCGAGGATCCCGGCCACAACGTGATCGTGCCGCCGACCCTGATCACCCAGAAGGCGCTGAACGACCAGGACATCAAGAACATGGAGGAGCTGGGCGAGAAGCTGCCGCAATTCTCCCATGCCGATGTCGCGGTGCCGGCCTGGATGCCGCTGCCGAAGCGGTGATCGCCGCAACAAGGGTATGAAACAAGGGGCGGTCCCGGAAGCGGGGCCGCCCCTTTTCCACAGTGCCGCGGCATGGCAGGCAGGGGCGACGCCCCTGCCTGCCCGCCCTCACTTCTTCTTTCCGTGGTTGTAGCCAGCGTCGTACTTCTCCTTGTCCTGGGAGGCCCAGCCGTTCGTGTCCTGCGGCCCCTTGTTCTGCTGCGCGTCGCTCTTTCCCTTGTTGAACCAGCCCATGGCTGTCGCTCCTCTGTGAGTGTTCGTCACGTCACCGTGTGACAGGGAGAGCCTCGCAGATCGCACCTGCATCGGGTCGGAAGTGCCGGGACCGCATGCATCCGTGCGAAAACCACATCGCGATCGGCCTGCGGCCCGCCGGCCACCAAGGGCCGCACGTCCAGATCGATCACCTTGCCAGATCGATCACCTTGCCAGATCGATCACCTTGCCAGATCAATCACCTTGCCAGATCAATCACCTTGAAAGACCCTGTGTTGGGCATGCAGCGGCGGCTGATCGACAGGCGACCGGCCGATCACCCGCACGATGGAGAACCAGCGTCCGCGAGCAGCGGTGGCCGCTTTCCGCTGGGACAGATGGGGCCGGTCGCTGGACGTTCTGCGCAATCGGTTCGGTCCCGCGGTCTCCCGAACCGCGGGACCGAAAGGGCGCCAGGGCCCGTCCTCAGGCGATGGCCGCGATCACGATCACGACGATCACGATCAGGATCACCCAGTGGATTGGCCCCGGCCCGTTGGCGTCCGTGTCGCCGCAATGCGGGCAGGTCTTGGCGTTCATGCTGATCTGCCGCTTGCAGGTGCGGCATTTGCTTGTGAGAAGTCCCATTTCACGTCCTCTCCAGGTCCGGACTGCACCGGGCACAGGATCGCGGGAGGACGTGCAGGGCCGATCGGCGATGCAGAAAGCGAACGCGAAACAACGGGCCGACCGTCGCCGAGCCAAGCACGCGGTGCGACGGAAGGAGGGCCCCCGCCCTCAGCCGAACGCGTAGGCGGAAACCGGTTTGCCGGCGATCCGGTCGGCATAGACCCGGCGGCCGGAATCGGTGCCGGCGGCACCGGCCGCCACCATCATCGGCAGCAGATGCTCCTCGCGCGGATGGCTGGCGCGGGCGCCCGGCGCGCGCGCCCAGTCCGCCAGCAGCGCCGCCCGACGGTCCGGGTCCGCCTCCGCCGCACCGGTCAGCCAGGTGTCGAAGGCTTCCGCCGCGGCCGCCGCCCGTGGGTCGGGCGCGAACAGGCCCGGCAGGTTGTGGTAGCTGAGGCCGGAGCCGACGATCAGCACCCCTTCGTCCCGCAGCGGGGCGAGCGCGCGGCCGATCGCGATATGGGCCGCCGGGTCCAGGCCGTCCTGCAGCGACAGCTGCACCGTCGGCAGCGCGGCCTCCGGCTCGATCAGCAGGAATGGCACGAAGACACCATGGTCGTAGCCGCGGTCCGGGTCGGAGCCGCTCGCCATGCCAGCCTCCGCCAGCAGCCCGCGCACCCGCGCCGCCAGTGCCGGGTCGCCCGGCGCCGGCCAGCGCAGCCGGTAGGTATGGTCGGGGAAGCCGTAATAGTCGAACAGCAGCGGCGGTGCTGGTCCGTTCATGACCGTGGGCACCGGGCATTCCCAATGAGCGGAGATCACCAGCAGGGCCCGCGGCCGCTGCGGCAGCATCCCCGGCAAGCCGCGGAGGAAGCCCGCCATCGCATCCCACATGCCTTCCCGCCCCGGCGGATCGGCCATGAAGAAGCAGGGGCCACCGCCATGCGGAATGTAGAATGCCGGCTGGCGGATCGTCGTTCCTGCCCCGGTGCCTGTCCTGCCCATTGGGCATGCTCCCCCATAGTGACCCGAGGCTTCAGACATGGTCTGGACAGCAACAGCTCACAAGCGGCAGGAATGAAACAGACCAATCCCCAGGCTAGTCCTGAACCGACGGAAAAGACAGGTCGGTACAGCGTATCAATGCAAGAACATCAAACAACAAGTGCTACTTCGCCGCGCTGCCGTTCCCGGATGCCTCATACCGGTCCAGGATCCGGGAAAAATGGAAGCCTTTGTCGATCGCCGACATCGCTCCGATGACCTGTGAACGAAGCTCGGAGAATGGCTCGTCGCCATAGGCAATTTCCCGGAGAATGCTCTCGGTTGCAGACTGATAGCGCTTGTATTGCTGATACACATAGACGAACAGGCCGGTAAGACCGGTCACAACTGTCTGTACCACCGCCGCGCCCAGCCAACTCCGCATCGGCTCGAAGGCGACGGCAGCTGGCCAAGCCGCGATGCAGATCGCACCGATAAGCGAGAGCCAGAAGAATATCTTGTTGAGGATGGCGTAGCTTCGGCACTTGATCCAGACATCCTGTGCCATTACCGCAATGCGGTGTCTTTCCTCGCGCCGTTCCGGCGCCGACGCTTCGACGCGGTCCCAGATATAGTCGATCAGCAACGCCCCGCTGGTTCTGTTGGATCGGCGCATCCAGGACGACGAAAGTCCATCCTCTGAACTTGATCTCGCCACGCTCTTGTCCCCGCTTCTCCGCCCGGCCGCACAGGCACAACCGAGGATAGCAGGTTTGCAAGCGCAAACGGCTGGTTGAAATGAGCCCCAGCTGATCGGAACTGCGAGGCTGGCCTGCCTCAGGCGATCTGCGCCAGGAAGCCTTCCACGCTGTCCTTCAGGCCGCGGCAGCGGCCCGACAGGCGGCCCGACGCGCCGCTGACCGACTGCGCGGCCTGCACGGTCCTCTCGGAGACGCCGGAGACCGTCTCGATGCTGCCGGCCGCGTCGCGGGTGGAGGCGGCGGCATGCTGCACGCTGGTGCCGATCTCGCCGATCGTGGCGCGCTGCTCCTCCACCGCCGCCGCGATCGCCGCGGTGGCGGCGGACACCAGTTCGATCCGTTCCGCGATGCGGCCGATCGCGGCGACGCTGTCGCCGGTCTTCGACTGCATGGCGGAGATCTGCGCCTCGATCTCCTCCGTCGCCTTGGCGGTCTGGTTGGCCAGATTCTTCACTTCGGCCGCCACCACGGCAAAGCCCTTGCCCGCCTCGCCGGCGCGCGCGGCCTCGATGGTCGCGTTCAGGGCGAGCAGATTGGTCTGCTCGGCGATGCCCTGGATCAGGGTGATCACCTCGCCGATCCGGGAGCTGGACTCGGCAAGTCCGTTGACCACCTCGGTGGTCCGCCGCGTCTCGCTGACCGCCTCCTCGACCGTGGCCGATCCGGCCTGCGCCTGGCGGCCGATCTCCTGCGAGGTGGCATTCAGTGCCTCCGCCGCCGTCGCGACATTGTCGACATTGGCCGTGATGTCGGCGGTCGAGGCGGAGACGGTCCGGGCGACGCCGGCACCTTCGTCGGCGGCCGCCGTCATGGTCGCGGCATCGCCGTCCAGGGCAGCCGCCTCGCGCACGATCTCGTCGAGGGTACCGCCGATATCGGTCTGCAGCCGCGCGGCAAGGTCGGTCAGGGCGGCGCGGCGCTGCCGTTCCGCGGCTGCGGCATCCTCCGCGCGCTGCCGCTCCAGCGTCTCGCGCTCGACCATCGCCCGCTGAAAGACGGTCACCGCGCGCGACATCCGGCCGAGCTCGTCGCCGCGCGCGGTGCCGGGGATCTCGACATCGCGCTCACCCTCGCCCAGCCGGTCCATCACGGCGCTGAGCCGCCGCACCGGGCCGACGAACAGGCGGCCCGACAGCAGGATGACGGCGATCAGCGACAGCGCAACGATCACCAGGGCGACGATCACGGACTGGATCGCGTTCCGCGTGACCTGGGCATAGAGCTGGCCATTGTCGAACAGCACCGCGACCGCGCCGACCAGGTCGTCGTTCTTGCCGAAATGCACCGGTATCGCGACGGCCTGCAGTTCGCCGGCCTCGCGTTCCACCACCGTGTCGCCCGACAGGGCGTCACCGGCAAGCGCCCTGGCATCCAGCGGATGCGCGCCGCCGGAGATTTCCTCCGCGACCACGGTCCCGTCGGCCTTGACCGCCACGAACTGCAGGACGCCGAGGGACTCGTCCTCAAGCATGGTGCGGGCGGCGTCGAGGATGATCTCGCCCTTGCCGAACTTGATCCCGCCGCCGAACTGCGGTGCCTGGATGGCGACAAGCCGGCTGTTCGCCCGGTTGCGCTGCTCGATCGCCGCATCGAATTCGCCGGCGGTCTGCAGGGCGATCACCAGGCCGAAACCGGCAACCATTATGGCCGTGACGGTGGCCGCGATCTTCGTGCCGATACCCAGGTGGCGCCGGCCTCCACCAGCCGGTATGGAGGTGTTGCCGCTCATCGTGCGTCCCCGCTTGTCAGCGACCGGTGCCCCGGTCAGAGCGCCTCGACATTGACGCCGACGGTGATCGCCCCGATCGGCGTGCCGCCGTCCATCACCGGCAGGCTGACCTGGCTCTGGAAGGTCTGCGTGCTCTCGTCCAGTTCGACCTCGCCCAGATGCACGGCGCCGGCGCCGGCCTTGAAGGTCTCCTGCCACTTCGCCTCGTCGCCCTGCCAGTAGTCGGAGGTCACGTCGCTGGCGCCGACATTCAGGCCGACGGCATCCATCACGAAGATCTCCGTCACCATGCCGCCGGTTTCATCCTTCCACTGGCGCAGCTTGTCCGACAGCGCATTGCCGACCACGGAATCGATCAGCGGCGTCGCCCCCTGCCCGACCTGGCCGCGCCATTCGGTGTCGAGCTGCTTGATCGCCGCCTCGTCCAGGCTGCCCGTCTTGGCATTCTGGGCCTTCACCGCGGCGATCAGCGCCGGATCGGCAATCCAGGCCGCCACCTTGTCCTGCGCGAAGGCGGTGAGCGGCGCGGCATATTCATTGTCACTGGCAAGTGCGCGCGCCGCCAGAAGGCAGGACAACAAGGCAGCTGCAATGAACAACAGGGAGAAGCGACGCACGATGTCATGAGATGACTGACCGGCGACAGTGAACATGGCGACCACCCCGATTGGAATTGTTTGCGCATCGAACGAAATGCCGTTCTCTGTTTCCAATCTCCGGCCTTTGCCTGAATTTTCCCTTAACGTGATGCGGCGTTCATCCCGGGGCAAAAAAAACCGGCGGGCCCAGGCCCGCCGGCGGTCGCAGGGATCGGCGGCCCGGCGGCAGCGCCATCCGGGCCGGATCGGTGCCGGTCTGCCTCAATGCACCTGCCGGCTCTGCCCTTCCCAGTAGGGTGCACGCAGTTCGCGCTTCAGCAGCTTGCCAGACGGGTTGCGCGGCAGCGCCTCCAGCATGTCGACCGACTTCGGCACCTTGTAGCCGGCGATCCGTTCCCGCGCATAGGCGATCAGTTCCTCCTCCGTCAGCGACTCGCCGGGCTTCAGGACGATGCAGGCCTTCACCTCCTCGCCCCAGCGGTCGCTGGGCACGCCGATCACGGCGATGTCGGCGATCGCCGGATGGCCGAACAGGGCGCTCTCGATCTCCGCCGGATAGATGTTCTCGCCGCCGGAGACGATCATGTCCTTCACCCGGTCGTAGATATAGAGATAACCGTCGGCATCCAGATAGCCGGCATCGCCGGTATGGAACCACTCGCCGTGCATCGCCTTCGCGGTTTCCTGCGGCAGGTTCCAGTAGCCCTTCATCACCTGGGCGGTGCGGCAGACGATCTCGCCCACCTCGCCGACCGGCTGTTCCTTGCCGGCGGCGTCGAGAATGCGGACCTCAACCCCGGTCCAGGGCTTGCCGCAGGACTTCAGGCGGTCCCCGGTAGGATGGGTATGGTCCTCCGGCCCCAGATAGGTGATCGAGCCGCAGGTCTCCGTCAGGCCGTAGACCTGCACGAATTCGCAACCGAAGATCTTCACCGCCTGGCGGACCAGCTCCACCGGGATCGGGCTGGCGCCATAGACCACGGTGTCGACGGAAGAGAAATCCACCTTCTCCACCCCCGGGACCTGCAGGACGAACAGGATCACCGCCGGCACGAACAGGATCTTCGTGATCCGGTGCTCGGGGATCAGGCGCAGGATCTCCTTCGGGTCCACATCGGCCAGCATCACGTTGGTGGCGCCGTGGTAGAGGCCGACCAGCCCCCAGCCATTGCCGGCGATGTGGAACAGCGGCATCGCCACCAGGTTCACATCGTCCACCGACCAGTTGCCGTAATGGTTGGAGCCCGCCTTGAAGGCCGCCGCCAGGTTGGCGTGCATGATCTGCGCGCCCTTCGGGTGGCCGGTGGTGCCGGAGGTGTACATCTGGATCGCGACATCGTCGGAGGCGATCGGCAGGTCCGGGTCTGCCACCTGCTGCGCGTCGCGCCAGGCGGCATAGCCGTCCGGGCCGGCGTCGTGAATGCCGACGACATGCGCGACGGTGCCCAGCTGGTCGCGCACCTTGGCCGCCGTCTCGGCGAACGGGCCGCCCACGAACAGGGCCTTCGCCTTCGCGTCGTTCACGACATAGGCGATCTCCGGCGGCGCCAGGCGCCAGTTCACCGGCACCAGTACCGCGCCGATCTTCATCGCGCCGCACCACAGTTCGAAGAAGGCGGGATCGTTCTTGTCCAGCACCGCGACCCGGTCGCCCTTGCCGATGCCCCAGGCGGCCAGCCCGTTGGCGACCTGGCTGGCGCGATCGTCCAGCTGCGCGTAGGAGATCGCCGTGCCGTTGAAGCGCATGGCGTCCTTGTTGCCGCGTTGCCGCGCCTGGACCCGCACGATATCGGCCATCGTGCGATAGGCTTCCGCCTCGCTCATTCCTTTTCCTCCCTGTTTCTAAGCTGCGGCGGGCCGTTCTGGCGAAGCCCTGCCGCAAAGGACGCTACTTCTTGCCGGTCTCGCCCGGCGCGGCGTCGGGCGCCTGAACCGGCTTGCCGGCCTTGCGCCAGGCACCGAAGCCGCCCTCGATATGGGCGACATTGTCCAGCCCCATGTCCTGCGCGGTCTTCGTGGCCAGCGCCGAGCGCAGTCCGCCGGCACAGAAGAAGATCAGCTTCTTGCCGCTGGCGAAAACCTCCTTGTGGTAGGGGCTTTCGGGGTCGATCCAGAATTCCAGCATGCCGCGCGGCGCATGCAGGGCACCGGGGATCCGTCCCTCGCGGTTCAGCTCGCGGACGTCGCGGATGTCGACCAGCTGGGTGTCGTCGCGGCCGGCGGCCTCCGCCGCCTGGTCGACGGACAGCGTCTCGACCTCGGCCATCGCCTCGTCCACCAGCGCCTTGTAGCCCTTCTTCATCGGCATCGCCCATCCTCCCGCATCGACTGATCGTACGTGCTGTCAGTAATCGTATTTCCAATTGATCCCGACGGACGAGTTGGAATCCACGCCGACATCGGTTTCCACCTGGATGTTGTCGGTCAAATCGACCTGCACCGCAACCGACCCGGAATTGCTCTCCAGGCCCTGGCGCACGCCGACATAGACGTCGTCGGTGATGTAGCGGCCGGCGTTCAGCGCCGGCTTGCCGTCGGCGCTGGAACCGACGCTGAGCACGTCCAGGCCCAGCGCCTGTCGCACCTGGCCGGTGATGCCGGCCCCCGGCGAGCCGCGCCCGGTCAGTGCCGCCAGCGAGGTCGCCACCTCCAGCGCCTCCGCCGGGGAGAGCTGCCCCGTCCGGCGGTTGAACAGCACCGCGGAGACGATGTCGCTCTCCGGCATCGACGGATTGGATGTCAGGTTGAGCCGCGGGTCGGAGGCGGTGCCGCTGATCACGATGTTGGCGGTCGCCGTCTCGCCCTCATAGGTCATCACGATGTCGATGTCGGGGTTGGGCGGCGTGCCGCCGCTGAAGCCGATCACGCCCTTGGTCAGGTTGAACTGCCGCCCGACCAGGTTGAAGTTGCCACGCACTGCCGTGATCTGGCCGGTGATGCGGGGATTGTTCGTCGTGCCCGCGACCTGCAGGTTCCCCGACCAGGTCGATTCCAGGCCGCGGCCGCCGACCGTCATCCGCGGCGGAATGGTGACCGCGATGTCCAGCCGGGTGCGGCTCGGTTTCGCGGCCTCCCTGGGCTCCTGCGGGTTCAGGGGCGGCGCGCCCGGCCGGGGCACGACCGTCACCGGGATCACCGTCGCCGAGGCCGGCAGGCCGCCGTCGATCTGGATGTCCAGGGATTCGACGGTGACCTGCCCCTCGACCGCGTTGCGCAGCGGCGTGCCCGAAGCCGTCAGGTCGGCGGAGATCACCGCCGTCGCCAGGTCCAGCCGGGCGGCCACGAAACGCTGCGTGGCGAGCCTGACCTCGAAGGTCGGCAGCGGATCGCCTTCCAGGTCGATATGGCCGGTGACGTTGATCCGGCCGCCGGCGGAATCGCCGCCCTCCGCCCGGATCTCCAGGCGCCCGTCCTCGCCGCCATCCACCCGGGCCTGCAGGCCGGTGACGATCGTGCCGGTGGTGTAGTTGCGGTAGACGCCGTCCTGGATCCGGATGCTGCCGGGCACGCGCGGCCGCGCCAGGGTGCCGCCGATCGTCAGGTCCGCCTCGAAACGGCCGCCGATCTCGCTGTCGACTGGCACGAACACGCCGAGCTGCGCCAGATCCCCGGACCAGGAGAGCCGGCCGTCCAGCGGCCCCGTCTCGTCGGGTTCCGGGAACAGCGCCCCCGCAGGGCTGCGCAGCGGCAGGGCGATGTCCAGCCGACCCGGATCGGCGCCCAGGGCCTGCCATTCCGCCCGCAGGGCAAGGCGCCGGTCGCCAAGCTGGGCCCGGGCGGTCACTGTCGACGGCGGCAGGCTCTGGAACTCCTCCTGCACCGGCTTCAGGTCGGCGACTTCCAGCACCACGTTCCCCTGCGGCCGGCCGGGACGCAACTGCAGGTCCGCGGTCATGTCCGCCGTGCCGGTGAGCGGCAGATCCTCGACCACCAGCCCGGCCAGGGCCAGGGGCAGCTTCGCCACCACGACCTTCGCGTCGATCGCGGCGGGCGCGGAGGCGGCATCGACGGCCAGGCTGCCGCCGCCATCGACATCCAGCCGCAGGCCCTTCAGTGCAATCTCCTCGCCCCTCATGGCGAGTGCCGCGCTGCCCTGCTGGCGGATCGCCTTCCCGCCCAGGGCGAGGCGGATCCCCGACAGGTCGGCGGTCAGTGCTGGCGGCAGGCCTTTCAGCGCCGCCTGGGCGGCGAACGACAGCGGCTTCTTGCGGCCGCCGACGTTGAGGTCGCCGGCGCCTTCCAGGCTGGCGCGCATCTGCGCCGCCAGGTCCCCCTCCGCGCGCAGGGCCACCTTGTCTAGGACCGCTTCGGCCTGCTCGACCTCCGTCAGCTCCAGGTCGACCTTGCCGCGCGGCCCTGCCGCCGCCAGCACCAGGTCGGCCTGCAGGCGGGCGCTGCGGACCTCCAGGCCGGCATCCGGCATGGCCAACCCGCTGGCGATCACGTCGGCGGTGACACCCTGTCCCGCGGGCTTTGCCGCCAGGGTCACACCACCTTTCAGGCCGCCGGACAGGGGCGCGCCGAAGCGGCCGGTCAGGCCCTTCAGCTCCGCGATGTCGAGATCCAGCCGCCCCTGCGCCAGGCTGCTGTCCAGGTCGACAGCCAGATTGCCGCTCAGCGCCGCCTCCGCCAGCGCGCCGCGCAGGTTTTCGACCTTCAGGGTGCCGCCGTCGGCGGTCATTGCCAGGCCGGTCTGCAGCCGCACGGGCAGCTCCATCGCGCGTCCGTCCAGGGCCAGGTCCATGTCGAGCGGCAGGCCGAGGGACGGTGCCTTCGCCGTCAGCTTCCCGACGACTGGCGTGCCGGCCAGGACCGCATCCTGCAGCTGCAGTTCCGCATCCATTGCCGGTGCGGTCAGGTTGCCGGCCAGGTCCAGCTGCAGGGCCGCCATGCCCGACAACTCCACGCCGGCCAGCGCCGACAGGGCGGACAGGTCGGAGAGGGTCAGCTGCAGGTCGGCATCCAGCCGCTCTGCCGCCAGTTGCGCCTCGGCGCCACCCGAGGCGGCAATCGCGACACCCTTCAGGCTGAGGTTCGACACCGCCACCCGCTCCGCGCCCTCGCCCCGCGCGTCCAGCTGCACGGTTGCCGTCTCTCCCAGCAGGGGCTGCAGCGGCAGGTCGTCATAGCCGAAGCCGCGCAGCTGCGCGGACAGGCTGGCCTGCCAGGCACCGGGATCGGCTGCCGCCAGGTCGCTGCCCGAGGCAGTGATATCGGCCTGCAGGCCGCCTTTCAGCGGCACCCCGAAGGCACTGCCGAGCACCGCCAGGTCCGGCGCGTCCAGGCTGGCCCGAAGCGCCGCCGGGCCGGTGGCACCGCCCTTGCCGCTGGCCGTCAGGGTCAGGTCGGGCAGGGTCACCGTCAGATTGTCGAGGGTGAGGGCCTCCGCCTCGGGATCCGCGCGGCCGGACAGGTCGAGTTGCAGTCCGCGATCCAGCAGCGCCTGTGCCGACGGATCCGGCAGGCCGACGGAATCCGCACCGCCCTTCACCGCAATGTCGATCTTCGGCAACCCTGCATCGCCCAGCGGCGCGACCGGGCGGGCCCTGGCCGTCAGGGAGAGGCCGCGCAGCGCCATCCCGTCCTGCGCCACCTGCCGGGCCTCGACCGCCAGGTCCAGGGTCGGCTCCGACATTGTGCCTCCCAGGTCGAGGCGCAGCCGCGGCTCCTGCAGTTCCAGGCCGGGCAGGAAGGCCTGCAGGGCGGCGGCATCCAACCGGTCGACACTCAGCGCGGCGCTGACCGGGCCGGCCAGCGGGTCCATCGCCGCCTCGCCGCTGAGCGACAAAGCCGGGGTGGTCAGGACAAGCTGCCGGACGGTCACCTTGCCGCTGGCTTCCGAACGCGCGTCCAGTTTCAGCTGCTGCGATCCGCCGGCCAGCGGCCGCGCCGGTTCCGGCAGCAGGGCGGCGACATCGCCCTGCAGGTCGATCTGCAGGTCGGTGGCTTCGCCCGCGGCGGCATAGGCGGCGCTGAAACGGCCGTCGATCCGCGCGATCTCGCCCACCCTGGCGGCGATCTCGCCGGTGACTTCCGCCAGGGTCCCGCCGCCGGTGATCCGCAGGCGCACCGGGGCCGTCGCCGGCCATTCGGCCATAGCCGCGATCAGCCCGCCGGCCGGCTCGTTCACTTCCAGCTCCAGGTCGATCCGGTCAGCGCCGGCCGACGGCGTGATGTCCGCGCGGCCGGTGACCCTGCCGCCGACCCCATCCTTGCGCCGGATGTCCAGGCTGAGTTCCGCCCCCGCCTGCGGCGTCACCGATGCCTGCGCCCGCAGGTCCAGCAGCGCGGCCATGCCGGCGACCGGTTCCGCGATCGCCACGTCCTGCAGGTCCACCTCGCCGATGGACACCGCCACCGGCAGGTCGGGCAGCAGGGTGTTGGGGTCGAAGGGCGTCGTTTCCTGCGGCGCCTCGTCGCCGCCCGGAAGTCGGGCGATGTCGATCTGGCGCGCGGTCAGGCTGTCGACCCGCAGCACGCCGGACAGCAGGCGCCAGGGATCCCAGCGCAGCTGCGCCTCGGCCAGGGTCAGCCAGGTGCCATCCTCGTCCGCGATCCGCACGTCCTGTACCGTGATCGCACCCGGCAGGCCGGCCGACAGCCCGCCGACGGTCACCTGCGCCGTGCTGCCGGACGTCGCCTCCGCCACCTGGCCGACGATCCAGGCGCGGCCGCCCTCGGTATTCACCCAGGCCAGCAGGCCGGCGACGAGCAGCAGCGGCAGCAGCACCAGGACCGCCAGCACGCCGCCGGCACCCCATAACAGGCGCCGCCGCAGGCGCCCGCGGCCGCCGCCGCGCGGCCTTGCTTCCGCCGGGCCCGGGGTCCTGCCGGGATCGGGGTCGGCCGCCGGGGGCGGCGCTGCCGGATCGTCGCTCATCTCAGAAGGCCTGTCCCAGGCTGATGTAGAACTCGACACTTCGGTCGATGCTGCGGCGGTTCAAGGGGAAGGCCAGATCCAGCCGCGCCGGGCCGATCGGCGTGTAGTAGCGGAAGCCGAGCCCGGCCGCCCATTGCAGATGCTCCGAAAAGTCGGGGTAGATGTTGTTGAAGGCGTTACCGCCGTCGATGAACGGCACCAGCCCGAAATCGTCCAGGAAGCGCCAGCGCATCTCCGTCGTCACGGCGAACATCGACTTGCCGCCGATCGGCTGGTCGGAGGCGTTGAGCGGCGAGACGCTCTGGTACTTGTAGCCGCGCAGGCTGCCGCCGCCGCCCAGATAGAAGCGCTTGTTGGCCGGAATCGAGCCCCGCGTCTCGCCAAAGATGGAGCCGACCTGCACGCGGCTGGCCAGGACGAAGTCCCGCGCCTCGTCCAGCGGCAGGTAGAGGGTGCCGTCCACGATCGCCCGCACGAAGGTCAGGGTGGTGTCGGATTCGCCGAAATAGGGCGTCATCTCCAGGTTCAGCTTGCTGCCCTCCGTCGGGTTCAGCAGGTCGTTGCTGGTATCCCGCGTGACCCTCACGGGCAGGCCGGCCAGACGCACATTCTCCCGGCCTTCCGGCGACTCGACGCGGGACAGCTCGCCGGAAATGCCGATGCTCTGCGTCCAGTGCTCCCACAGCGGCCATTCCAGGCCGGCATAGGCGCGGGTGCCGCGCACGTCATAGGCCTCTGTGTCGATCTCGCCATAGGCGGCCTGCAGCGCCAGGGTCTGGCGCGGCGCCAGGAACCAGGGCCAGCGGAAGGTGGCATCGGCGGAATTGGCGACCCGCGAGAACTCGCCCGCCAGGCGCAGCGACTGCCCCAGGCCGAACAGGTTGCGGTGCTCCCAGAAGGCACGGACGCCGGGCCCGTCGGTGGTGGAATAGAAGGCGCCGGCACCGATGCTGCGCGGCTTCGCCTCTTCCACCTTGATATTGACCGGGGCCTCGTCCGTTCCCTCCGGCGGACGGCGCGGCGGCGCGGCGGTGACCAGGGAGAACAGCCCGCTCTGCGCCAGGTCGTCGCGAAAGCGCTTCACCTCGCTGGCGTCATAGGGCTGGCCGACCGCCCAGGGGATGCGCTCGCGGATATATTCGGGATCGACATCCTCGACCCCCTCGATAGTGACCTGGCCGTAGGTCATCGGCGGGCCCGGATTGACCACGAAGTCCAGGCTCATCGTCTCCTCGGACAGGACCACCCGCGCATCCCGGTCCACCACCCGGGCATAGGGGCGGCCCCGGTTCCGCAGGTAGTCCAGCAGCAGGCCCTCGCTGGCCAGCAGGGTCGAGGAAACGGCGGTCATGCCGATATGCAGGCCCATGATCGACAGGATGTCCTCCGGCAGGTCGGGCGGCGCGGCACTGCCGACAAACTTCACCTCCGCTTCCGCCAGCAGGAAGACGTTGCCCTCGTCGACCTTAAGCTCCACCTCGACCGGCCGGCTCTGGTCGCGGATCTCGACCTCGACCTCGGCATTGAAGAAGCCTTCGCTCTTCAGGATCTGCACCAGGGTCTGCGCATCTTCCCGCGCGCGCCGGCGCAGCAGGCCGATATCGCTGGGCAGCCGGTCGATCTGGCGCTGCAGTTCCGAGGCCTGGTCGAAGACGCTGCGGGCGCTGTCCGTCAACTGGCCGGTGACGGCCACGGTGTAGGGGATGCCGGGCGCCTGCTCCGCCTCGGCATCGGCACCGCCATCGGCATCAGCGCCGGCGCCGCTGACCGAAGGGCCGAATGCGGTTTCCGGCGAGGACGGTGCCGGCTGGCCCAGCGCCACGCCCTGCAGGGTACAGAGCCACAGGGCGAGAATGCCGGCGAGGGCGAGCGGCGCCGGGCCCTGCCGGCGGCTGTATGGAGGTTCCGGGCGTCGCGCCGGCACTGGCATTCTGTCGTCGCTTCCCTGCCTCGGGGGGACGGACGCCTGCCTCACCGGTCATCCGCCGCGACGCTGTGCGACGGACAGAACGGCCCGGCGACGGGCCCGGTGACGGACATTGGCGGCCGCTGCGGCGCATCCGCAGGGCCATCTGTGGGAAGGTTCAGCCCGTGGTCAACCGGGCCCGTAGTGGATGTAGTCGGCCCACTGCCGTTCCAGGCGCTTCAGCACGTCGCGCACCAGCACCGCGCTGTCCTCGGAGACATCCCCTTCGACAAAGGCGTCGGCCTGCGAGTTCTGCAGTTCCTGCAGCTGGGTGCACAGCGCCAGGCCCTTGTCCGTGAGCCTCAGAAGGACGGAACGCTTGTCGCGCGGAGAACGTTCCTGCTCCACATAGCCCGCGTCGGTCAGCTGCTTGATGTTGTAGCTGATGTTGGAGCCGATGTAGTAGCCCTTCTCCATCAGGTCGCGCGCCGTGACCTCCTGGTCGCGGATGTTCGTGAGCAGCAGCGCCTGCATCGAGTTCAGGTCATCGACACCCAGGCGGTTCAGTTCGTGCCGGATGACGTCCAGGAACCGGCGATGCAGCCGTTCGATGGCCCTGGTTATGTCGAGATAGATGTCACTCACGCCTCATCCTCGCCGCGCGCCCTGTCCAACCTCGTTCGGGGAGAAAACCGCGGCAGTGTAGTGCCGGTCGCCAAGCGCGGGCAACGCCGCAGGACGCCGGTGCCGCAAATGCTTCCGCAGCCGCCCTGAAGGGGGCGTGGCGAACCTGCCGTTCGAGCGGGGGATTTGGGTACCGCGGCGGTGGCCCGCAGGCCGCTCCGACGGGATGGGCTGGTCGGCAGCGCGGCGCACCCCGAAGGATGCCCTTGTGCCGTCCCTCCCTCCGCCGGGAGCGGACCGCCTTCCGGGAGCGGGCCAACGGCGCCGAAGCGCCGCCTCACGGAAAGAAGTGAAAAAAAATGGGGCGGAGGCCGGGGGGTCCGTCCCCCGCCCCAAAGACACCGTTCCCGACGGGACTGGCCCGAAGGGGTCGAACCACAGAGGTGGCTGCGGAAGACAACTGCGGCACGACGGTGTCGGAACTGAAAGCCAAGGATCCGAACCCGGATCACTTTGCATTCGGGAACTTCACTGCCGACCCCCGGCAACGAAGCGATAACCATTTGTTAATTACTCCACAGAACCGCAGCGGTCGTCAAGAAAAAATTTGACGTTCGTGCGATTTTATACGATCCAATTTTCCGCTTTTAGCTATGATATTCTAGTTTTTGTTTAAATGATTACGTTTAAAATTCGCGAATAAATTCACCGCAAATTTATCTGCAATTCGACCGAATTCCCGGCACCCGCATGCTCCCTCTGCATTCTGGCCCCTTCCGCGGCCGGGCATCGGCTTGAAGGCCGGCGGCCGCGATGCCACTTTTGAGGTTCATTCAAGATGAAAGCGGTGACCTGCCGATGGGAATCATCGAAAGCCTGATCGTCCTCGTCCTGGTCCTGATCCCCTTGTGGCGGGTCTTCGAAAGGACCGGCCGCAGTGGCGCATGGTCCCTGCTGGCGATCATCCCCGGCATAGGAGGCCCGATTGCGGCGCTGCTCTGGGGCTATGGAACCTGGCCGAAATATGAGGGCCCGCTGGGTGAAGGTCCGAGTGGGCCGGACGCCGGCACCGGGACTGGCGGCGACATCACCCCGCATGCCCCGCCGCCGCCGCCGGCCGGACCGGCCGGCCACTGAGAACCGGCACCGGGAGGAGATACGATGATGGCATTCCTCGGCGGCCTGGTGGGCCTTGCACTGCTGATCCTGACGGTGATCGGTGCCTGGAAGGGCCTGCAGAAGGCGGGTTTCAGCGGTGCCTGGGCTCTGCTGCTGCTGGTCCCGGTGGTGAACCTGGTGATGATCTGGGTCTTCGCCTTCATCAGTTGGCCGGTCGACGATCCGACCGGCCGGTCGGTCGCCCGCACCGACTGACGCGGCCGCCGCTGCGCTAGCGCCGCCGCCGGGCGGCCATCTCCGCCAGGGCCCTTCCCATCATCTGTTGCGGCTCCGGCCCGCCCGCATAGGCATCGGCAAAGCAGTCGATGCCGGCCTCGATGCCCTCCGCCAGCGCCAGCTCCTCCCACCGCGACAGAAGCCGCTTCTGCAGCCGGATCGCCGCCGGCCCGCCGCGCAGGATATCGTCGATGCGATCCGCCACCACGGCGGCCAGCCCATCCTTCGGCGCCACAGCGCTCAGGAAGCCCCAGTCCAGCGCCTCCCGTGCGCCGAAGGTGCGCCCGGTCAGCAGGATGTCCTGGGTGCGGCCCCAGCCGATCAGGCGCGGCAGCAGGGCCGCCTCGATCACCGAGGGAATGCCGACACGGACCTCAGGCATGCCGAACACGGCGTCCTCCGCCGCGACCCGCAGGTCGCAGGCGGCGGCGATCTCCAGCCCGCCGCCCAGGCAATGGCCGCCGATCGCGGCCACCACCGGGGCCGGGCAGGCGCGGATCGCGGCACAGACCTCGTGCAGGCCGGTGATGAAGGCCCTTGCGCCGGCCGCGTCCAGCTGCGCCATCTCCGACAGGTCCGCGCCGCCGATGAACGCCTTGCCCGCCCCGGCCAGCACCACGCAGCGCAGTTCCGGCTCCCCGGACAGGTCGCGAAAGGCATCCCGCAGCCGGGCGGCAAGCCGGCCGTTCACCGCGTTCAGCTTTCGCGCACGGTCGATCGTCACCCGCACCACGCCGGGCCGTTCGGGATCAGGCGCAACCTGCACCGCGCCGTCCGTATCGCCCTCCGCTCGCCCCCCGCCGGGCGCATCCGCCGTCATCGCGTCACCGCCATCGTTCCGTTCCTCCCGCACACCGGCTGCGACCGTCACGTCATGACTCGCGCCGCCCGGCAGGCTAGCATCGTCGCAAAACATCGACACGGGGGGGGGAGACAGACATGAACGAGCAGCGCAATCGCCCGACGCGCAGGCGTCTCGCGCCCGCACTTGCCTGCGCCACGGCAGGGCTTCTGGCCCTGGCCGCCGTCCCCGCCGCGGCGGAGGGGCCGGCACCGGTGATCTTCGTGCATGGCGACAGCGACACCGCCGGACTGTGGATGGTTCAGGCTTGGCGTTTCGAATCCAACGGCTATCCGCGCGACCGGCTGCGCGCCGTCGACCTGGACCGGCCCAGCGCCCGCAGCGACGACGGGGTGCCGCAGGAGAACCGCTCCTCCACCACCGACGTGGCCAGCCAGCTGGGCGGCTTCACGGCCCGCACCCTGATCGAGACCGGCGCCGACAGCGCCGCCTTCGTCGGCAATTCGCGCGGCTGCCAGACGATCCGCAACTATGTCCAGAACGGCGGCGGCCGGCATGTCGCCGATGCGATGGTGCTGGCGGGCTGCGTGCATCACGGCGTGTTCAACTTTCCCGGCGCCGCGCAGGGCAGCGAATATAACGGTGCCGGCCGCTTCTTGACCGCGCTGAATGCCGGGCCGGAAGTGCCGGAGGGGCTGCCGACGGTAACGATCCGCTCCGACCGCTTCGACCTCTATGCCCAGCCCACCGGCGAATGGATCGGCATGGCGGGGGTGCCGCTGAATGTCGGCCATGACGGGGCGGCGCTGGAGGGCGCGGACAACAGGGTCCTGCCGGGCGCCGACCATCGCGAGACCGGCTATTCGCCGGAAGCCTTCGCGATCATGTACGAGGCGATCGCCGGCAAGCCGCCGGCGACCACCGCGGTGACGCCGGAGGCGGCGCCGCAGCTGGACGGCAAGGTCAGCGGCTGGGCCGCCGGCCGGCCGACGAACCGGCCGCTGGCCGGCGCCAGGGTGACCGTCTACCCGACCGATCCGGAGACCGGCGCGCGGGCCGGCAATGCGGTGCATCTGAAGACCGTGGGCGACGACGGCATGTGGGGCCCGTTCATCGCCGACCCGGGCCAGAGCTACGAGTTCGTGATCGAGGCGGACGGCTACCCGGTGCACCACATCTACCGCTCGCCCTTCCCGCGCTCCTTCGACCAGGTCAGCCTGCGGCTCTACCCCTATGAGGGCGCGACGGCGGAGGCGGCGGGCGGCACCGCCATCGGCATGATGCGGCCGCGCGGCTATTTCGGCGCGCAGCAGGACCGGGTGATGCTGGGCGGCGAGACCGCGCCCGGCCTGCCGGACAGCGAGGTCCCCGGCGTCTGGAAGGTGTTCAAGACCATCCCCGGCACGGAGCCGCAGACGGTGGTCGGCCGCTTCGAGGACGAGCGCCTGGCCGGCATGGCCTGGCCGGTCGACGGCCATGTCAGCTGGATCGAACTGACCTATTGACGGGCAAGGCGGAAGGGGCGGCGGGGCGGTGACCCCGAACGCGGAACCGGTCCTGCTGCACGGCGGGACGGTCCATACCATGGCGCGGGCCGGCGCGGTTGCGGATGCCGAGGCGGTGCTGCTGGTGGACGGCCGCGTCGCCGCGACCGGCAGCCGCGGCGACCTGCGAGGCCGTGCCGCCGGCCCCTGCCGGGAGGTCGACCTGCAGGGCGCGACGGCGCTGCCGGGGCTGGTGGACACCCATCCGCACCTGCTGCACTTCGCGATGCGGCGGGGGTCCTTCGTCGACCTGACCGACGCCCGCGACCATGCCGACATCGCCGGGCGCATCGCCGCCCATGCGGCCAGGGTGCCGGCCGGCGAATGGATCTACTGCACGCCGGTGGGCGAGCCCTGGTATTTCATCCGCCGGTCCTGGCGCGACCTGGCGGAGCGCCGGCTGCCGGACCGTCACGTCCTGGACCGCGCGGCACCGGACCATCCGGTGATGATCCAGGCCTGGACGCCGGTCACGCCGAACGTCGTCGCCTTCAACAGCCGGGCGCTGCAGGCGCTGTCGATCACCGACTTCATCCCCGACCGGGTCTGCGGCGTGGCGCTGGAGAAGGACGATGACGGCCGGCTGACCGGCCTGATGCGCGGCCCGGTCAACAACATGTACTGCTTCGATCCCTGGTGGACGCAGATCCAGAGCAAGCTGCCGCCGCCGAGACTGGACCTGCCGGCCACCACCCGTGCCGCCATGGCGGACTACAACCGCATGGGGGTGACCGCGATCTACGAGGCCCACAACATGGTGGAGCCGCATATCCAGGCCTATGCCGCCCTGCACGCCGCCGGCGAGATGAGCCTGCGGGTGATGGCGGCGATGGAGGTGGAGCCCTATGCCTTCGCGCCGTTCCAGCCGAAGACGATGGCGGAGTTCGAGGCCGCGCTGGAGCGGGCGCGCGCGCTGAACCGCGACGGCGACGACTGGTTCCGGGTCAGCGGCGCCACCCTGTCGGACGGCGGACCCTGCGGCCCCGGCTTTCTGCGCATCTACGACCCCTATCTGGGGCCCGACGGGGAGGCCATCGCCCGCGCGCCGCGCTTCATGTCCGCCGCGAAGAGCGCCCGCTTCGTGGCCTATTGCCGGGAACATGGCCTGCGCGCCAACTTCGTCGCCGGCGCCTATCTGGACATCGACGACTTCCTGCAGGCGGTGGAAGGCGATCCCGGCCGGCAGGCGATCGCCGGCCGCCATTGGCTGATGCAGCACTGCATCCTGATCAGCCCCGACCAGGGCGAGCGACTGAAGGCGCTGGGCTTCGACGTCACCACCTCGCTCAGCTTCTCCTGGGGCAAGGGAGAGCTGTACGGCGACCGCATCGGCCGCCATGCCTGGCGCGACCAGGTGCCCGTCGCCCGCCTGCTGCGCACCGGCCTGAACGTGGGCTGCGGTTCCGACTGGGGGCCGAAGAACATGTTCGAGCATATCGCGCTCGCCCACACGCAGGAATTCGGCCGCCACCCGGCCTGCGGGCCGGGCCATCGCAACGACGGCCCGGACCATGCCGTTTCCCGCGAGGAGGCGCTGGCGCTGTGGACCCGGCGCGCGGGCGAGGTGCTGCGCTGGCCCGGCCTGGGCACCCTGGCGGCGGGCGCCCATGCCGATCTGGTGGTGGTGGACCGCGACCCGCTGGCCTGCCCGGTGGCGGACCTGCCGTCGACGGAGGTTCTTCTGACCCTCTCGGCAGGCCGGCCGGTATACGACCCTGAGGGCCGGCTGGACTGAAATCGGCCGCGTCCGGTCAGGCCGGGGACTGCCGTGCCGGCACCTGCTCCAGCGCGGTCAGAAGGGCGCGGAACGCCGCCCGCGCCTGGGGGACCGTGCGGTCATCCACCTCCGCCGGCGGCAGCCGCCGCAGCAGCCGCAGCAGCCGCTCGTAGCGCCGCCGGTCCTCGGGCAGGGTTGTGAAGTAGCGGCTGCGGAAGCTGGTGTGCGGATACAGGCCGCGCGCGAGCGCTGCGCCGACGACGGCATTGCCCTTGTGCGCCCCCCACAGCACCCAGAGGCTGCCGGTGCCGACCGGCGGCTCCATCGCCAGGGGCAGCGCGTCGGGCACGAACGGACCGGCCGGCGCCGGCGGCATCGCCGTCCGCCCTGTCAGCCTGCCGAGATCGGCCTGCAGCCGGGCCGCGCTGTCGCACAGCGGCAGCAGCCCGGCCAGGGCGGGATCGGCCTCCGCCGCCAGCCATTGCTCCACCCGCGCGATGCCGGCATGCAATGCCGTCAGGCTGTCGGCCAGGCCCGCCAGGTCCAGGTCCGGCGACAGCAGCCGTGCCATGCGGGGATGCGCCTCGACAGCGCCGTGCAGGTCGCGGCAGGCATCCAGCAGAAGGTCGCGGGCATCGCCGCGCCCGGCCATGCCGCAACGGCCGCCCGCCTGCCCGCCCGGCCGCGGGCCCAGGCTGTCTTCCGTCTTGTCCATGCGCAATGAATCGCCAATCCGCTGGATCGGTTCCGGCTACAACATGACGTAGAGCCAGGCCGTGACCACGATGGAAGCGGCAACTGCCGCCACCTGCCAGCCCAGATGCAGGCGCTCCAGATAGTGCATGACGGGCGGCCCGAACAGCAGCACCAGGGCCACGAAGCCGTAGAACCGGATCGCCCGGGTCAGCAGGATGGCGACGAAGAAGCCCCAGAACGAATAGTGGAACATGTCGCTGCCCAGGGTCGCCACCTGCAGCGGCAGGGGGAACAGGCTGATCGAGGCGACCAGCCAGAAGCCCCGGTGCTGCACATCCGCCTCGAATTCGGCGAGGTGGGATTCCAGGCCCAGCAGGGTGATCACGTCCTGCCCGATCGTCTTTCCGAAATACATGCCCAGGAAATAGAACAGGACGCAGGCCAGCATGCAGCCGGCCAGCGCCGAGGTGGTGAGCCACCAGACCCGCCGTCGCTGCCACAGCGCGACCGGCGCCAGCACGATCTCGATCGGCACCGGCACGAAGGAACTCTCCAGGAAGCCGATGACGAACATCGCTTCGGTCCCGACCGGACCCTCGGCAAGACGCTTCAACCGCTCCCGCAGCGGCAGCCGGCTGGCCGGCATCGGCGAGATGCCTCCGGTCACCGGGTCGGACCGGTCGATCCCGCCGCCGTCGACCGCAGGCCGCTCTTCACGCCCACTCATTCAGACACCGCATGCCGTTCGCGCATCCTTCCGTCCGCCCGCCTCACTGCCCGGCCCCCGCCCGATGCCATTGCCCCGCTGCGCTGCCGGCGCCCACCGCCATCCTTCGGCAAGGCCGCTTCCGTCCCCGCCAGGCCGCGCCGGCACGGCGGACAAGGGCGCAGCAGCCCGCGGACGCAGGCAGAAGAGCCCAGCCAGAGATGGGGTGGCGACAGCGAGGCTGCCAGAAGGGACGATTGTTGCAAAACAGTCGCAACAGACGCGGCATTCCTGCAACAGTCGGCGAAAATCACCGCCGCGCCGGTACCGAAACCGCACCCCAGCTGTTTATTGCGTCGAGGCCCCGGCGGCAATCGTCTACTTTCGTTCTCAGGTACCGTGGCCCGCAACGCACTGTCGAACGCGCCAGGGCCTGTCCAGCGAGACACGGCTGCGGAACTGCACCCGCATACGGTTGAACATGTACCTTTTGCACATCAGTGGTCACCACACTGCCCGTCGGCCTGACGCCGACCGGACCCGCATCCTGGCACGGCCGCTGGCCCTGCTCGCCTTCTGTGCCATGGCCGCCACCGGCTCCGCGGCACAGGCGGTGCAGGCAACCGCGGCCGCCAGCCTGCCGCAGCTCGTCGCGACCACACCGGTCCAGGACGCCATTCGCGGGCGGCTCGCAACCCTTGCCGGCGGACAGCCGGTCGTGGTGCGCCTGCCCGTTGCCCTGTCGAATGGCGCCCTCTCGAATGGCGGCCTCTCGAACGGCGGCCTGCCGGATGGCGGCCTGTCGGATGGCAGCACCGGCCCGACCGGCGCGGAGATACGGCCCCAGGTGGCGCTGAACGGCGGCGATGCGCTGCAGCGCTTCTATGCCGCACGCACCTACAGCCCGGCCTGGGAGGGCGCGGATGCCGAGGCGCGGCTGCGCGCGCTCCTCTCGGCGATCGAGGCCAGCGCCGACCACGGGCTGAAGCCGGCGCGCTACCACCAGGCCTTCCTCCGCCAGGCGCTGGAGGCGGGGCTGACCGAGGCAGGGGGCGAGCCGCCCGCGCCGCAGGTGCAGGCCGACCTGGACCTTGCCGCTTCCGATGCCTTCCTGACCCTGGCACGCCACTACATGGCCGGCCAGGTCCGGCCGCAGAGCTTCGACCCGGAATGGACCATCCATGCCGGCGCGGGCGATGCCGTCCCGCTGCTGAACAGCGCGACGCAGACCGGCAACCTGAAGGACGCGCTGCGTGCGGTGATGCCGCACCAGCCGGGCTACAACGACCTGCTCCTGTCCCTGAAGGAACTGCGGGAGATGGCCGCGAGCGGACCCTGGCCGGTGGTGCCGGAGGGGGAGTCGCTGAAGCCCGGCATGTTCGACCTGCGCGTCCCCGTGCTGCGGGCGCGGCTGATCGCTTCGGGCGACCTGGCGGAGCGGCCCGACGCCCCTGTCGCGCCGGGAGCTTCTCTTGGCGACTGGGCCGCACGCTCCGATCTTTCCGCGGCACCGGACGATATCGAGACCAGTGCCATCGCGCCCGCCTCGCTGACGGACGAGGATGACCCGTCTGCGACCGGTCCGGCGGCGGACGCGGCCGGCGAACCTGCCGCCGACAAGCCGTTCCAGGTGGCGGAGATCTATGACAACGCCCTGGTGGCGGCCGTGCTTCGCTTCCAGCGCCGCCATGGCCTGGAGCCCGACGGCGTGGTGGGGCCGAAGACCCTGGCCGCCCTCAACGTGCCGCTGGCCGACCGGATCCGCCAGGTCGAGCTCAACCTGGAGCGCTGGCGCTGGCTGCCCGCGGATCTGGGACGGCGCTATGTCCTGGTCAACATCGCCGGCTACGACTACCGGCTCGTCGAAGACGGCGTGGAAAAGCTCTACGGCCGCACCATCGTCGGCCGCAGCTACCGCTCCACGCCGGTGTTCAGCGACAAGATCGAGTATCTGGTCTTCAACCCGAAATGGACCGTGCCGCGCCGGCTGGCGGTGGAGGACAAGCTGCCGCAGATCAAGGAGGATCCGGAATTCCTGCGGCGGGAAGGGTTCAGCGTCTATGTCGGCTGGGGCGAGGACGCGCAGGAGATCATGCCGGAATTCATCGACTGGCATTCCCTGTCGAAGGACAACTTCCCCTACCGCCTGGTGCAGTCGCCGGGCGCCTCCAACGCGTTGGGCCAGGTGAAGTTCCTGTTCCCCAACAAGTACGACGTCTATCTGCACGACACGCCGTCGCGCCACCTGTTCAAGCGCGCCAACCGGGCATTCTCCAGCGGCTGCATCCGGGTCGAGCATCCGCTCGACCTGGCGGAGCATCTGCTGATGTCGGAGCCCGGCTGGGACCGCGCGCGGATCGACGATGCCCTGCAGCTGGACCGCGAGCGCTGGATCACGCTGCGCGAACCGGTGCCGGTCCACCTCTTGCACTGGACGGCCTGGCGCGATCCGGACGGCACCCTGCAGTTCCGCGACGACCTCTATGGGCGCGACTCCCGCCTGGCACAGGCCCTGGCCAGGCAGGCGAGGGCAGATGTCGCCAACTGACGGCTGGTGACGGCGGCCACGTCCCGCCGGCGGCCGCGGCTGCCGGCCGCGTTCCGAGCCATCCTGGCATCCGCCCTGCTCGCCGCAGCGCTTGCAGCCTGCGGCGGCGGTCCGCCACCACCGCCCGCCCCTGCCGCCGGCCTGCCACAGCCCGGCGACTACGATGCCGGCCGCCTCGCCCGGCCGATCCGAATCAACGGCGAGCCGGTCCCCTACCGCTTCTTCTTCCGCACCCTGCTGCCGGGCGGCCGGGCGCGCATCGACCTGGCCGCGTCAGGCCTGCGGCCGGAGATCGCCGCCGGCCATCTGGATACGGCGTTCGGCACGGTCTGGACCGCGCCAGACCGGCCCGGCGCCTATCCGATGCTGTTCCGCGACGCCGCGGGCCATGTCGAGGCACAGGTGATGATGTTCGTGCTGGTGCCGGCGCAGGCGGCCGCCGGCGGCAGCATCGGCGGCTACGAAATCGGCAGCTACCAGCAGGAGCCCTACAAGGGGTTCCCGCAATACCTGCCGCCGGCCGGTTTCATCGAGGTGACGGAGGCGATGACAGCGATCCCGGTCTCGCCGCACTTCACCCTCGGCCAGTTCCTGGCGAAGCAGGAAAGCGACTTCCCGAAATACCTGGTCCTGAACCCGGACCTGCTGGTGAAGCTGGAAGAGATCCTGGAGGCGCTGAACGCGGCCGGGCACCGTGCCGACGGGCTTCATGTCATGAGCGGCTACCGCACGCCGGCCTACAACCGCAAGATCGGCAGCGGCGCCTACAGCCGCCATGTCTTCGGCGCCGCGGCCGACATCTTCCCGGACAGCGCGCCTGCGAACAACCTGATGGACGACCTGAACCGCGACGGCATTGTCGACGTCGCCGACGCGCTCTGGCTCGTCGACCTGGTGGAGCGGATGTACCCGGCGGAGGGGCCGGCCGCACCGGCGGAGCGCATGCTGGGCGGCGTCGCCGCCTACAAGGCCAATCCCTGGCACGGCCCCTTCGTCCATGTCGATGTGCGCGGTTGGAACATCCGCTGGGGCCTCGGCGCGCCGGAAAAGGAGTAGGAGCCGCAACGCCAGCAGCCGAATCCAGCGCAATCGCCGCCTGCCCGTCTTGACCGGCCGTGGCCCATCGGCGAAAAAGGCCTAATGGTCCGACCAAAAAGGGGGAGGCAATGCGCAACACGCTCTGCGAGATGCTGGGCATGGAGTTCCCGCTCTTCGCCTTCAGCCATTGCCGCGACGTGGTGGCGGCGGTCAGCCGGGCCGGTGGCTTCGGCGTCTATGGTGGCCTGCGCTGCACGCCGGAGGAGCTGGAGACGGAGCTGTCCTGGATCGACGCCCATGTCGGTGGCCGGCCCTACGGTGCCGACCTGGTCTTTCCGCAGAAGCTGGCGGCAGCGCCCGACACCACCCAGGATGCCCTGCGCGACCGCATCCCGCAGGGGCATCGCGACTTCGTCGCCGGTATCCTGCGCGACCATGACATCGCCTTTCCCGACAACGACCCGCTGAACCGGGCGCCCGACCTCTCCCACAGCCATGCCGGTGCGCTGCTGGAGGTCGCCTTCCGGCATCCGATCCGGCTGATCGCCAACGCGCTGGGCATGGCGCCGCCGCAGATGATCGAGATGGCGCGCAGCCATGGCGTCCCGGTGGCCGCCCTGGTCGGCTCCGCGCAGCATGCCGTGCGACAGGCGGAGGCCGGGGTCGACGTCATCGTCGCCCAGGGCACGGAGGCCGGCGGCCATTGTGGCGAGGTCTCGACCCTGGTCCTGGTGCCGGAGGTGCTGAAGGCGCTGCGCGCCGCCGGCCATGCCGCGCCGGTGCTGGCCGCCGGCGGCATCGTCGACGGCCGGCAGATGGCCGGCATGATGGCGATCGGCGCAGCCGGCGCCTGGACCGGCTCGGTCTGGCTCGCCACCACCGAGTCCGAAGTCTCACAGACCTTCCGCGACAAGATGGTCGCGGCAACCTCCCGCGACACGGTGCGCGCCACCAGCCGCACCGGCAAGCCCAGCCGGCAGCTCCGCTCCACCTGGCACGACGCCTGGGAGGCCCCCGGCGCGCCGGAGCCGCTCGGCATGCCGCTGCAATCGATGCTGGCGATCCCGGCCCTGAACAAGGCCGAGCAGGCCGCCGATGGCGGATCGGAAAAGGCGAAGGCGCTGGTCACCTACTATGTCGGCCAGGGCGTCGGCCTGATCGACGGCATCCGCTCCGCCGGTCAGGTCGTGCAGGACTTCAAGACCGGTTTCGCCGACGCGGTGGCCGACCTCGCCGGACTTGTCGAAGAATAGCCCCTCCCCCGCCGGGCAAGCGCGATCGCGCCGGAGCCCTGCGCCGCCCACGACAATCGCCGCGACGGTGTCCTTGCCTCGCGGGCGTTCCTGTTCGGGCCCTGACGTTCGCGCCCGTCCCAAGGCCTGCCGCTGCAGCGACGAAAGACGGGATCGTTCATCGTCACGTCCGGAAATTGCGCGGCCGCAATAGCTCCTCACCCCGACCCCAGATGCAGGCTGTCCGACCCGGCTGTTCGCCGTGATCCAGTCCCTCAGCGGGGGCTGCGAGACGCGCGACATGTCAGCCGGCCGGACACCGGTTCGCCAGCTTGCCCGCCATAAATGGCGGGAAGCCCTGCAGCCGAGGAAGGAACAGCGACGGATATGAAAACGATACGGATCGGATCGGGTTCGGGGTTCAGCGAAGACTTCGTGGAGCCCGCACAGGATCTCGCCGAACGCGGGGAGATCGACTACCTCGTCTTCGAGGCCCTTGCCGAGCGGACCATACACGAGGCCCATCTGCGCATCAGGGACGGCGTGAACCCGGGCTACGGCATGCTGTTCGAGGAACGGATGCGGCGCTGCGTGGCGCCATGCCTGCGGCGCGGCATCCGGATCATCACCAACGACGGCTCCGCCAATCCGCGCGCCGCCGCCGCCTGGCTCGCCGGTTACCTGCGCGACCAGAACCTGAGTGCGAAAATCGCGGTCGTGGAAGGCGACGATGTCCTGATCTACTTCACGGAGCACGCTGACCGAATCTTCGCCCCCGAACTGTTCCAGGTGCATGCCGGGAGCGATGCCTGGCTGCCGACCGATCCCGCGATCATCCGGGACAATATCAGCTCGGCGAACGTCTATCTGTACTACGAGCCGATCCGGGAGGCCCTGGATGCCGGCGCCGATATCGTGATCGCCGGGCGGGTCGCGGACCCGTCGATGTTCGTGGCAGCCCTGGCGCACGGCTTCGACTGGGCGCCGGAGGACTGGAACCGGATCGCCATGGGCACCGTCGTGGGCCATCTGCTGGAATGCAGCGGCCACACCACCGGCGGCTACTTCGCGGACTGCGAACGGAAGAATGTGTCGGATCTCGCCAATATCGGCTTCCCGATCGCCGAGGTACGGGAAGACGGCCAGGTCTTCATCACCAAGCTGCCCGGCAGCGGCGGCAAGGTCACCTGCGACACCGTGCTGGAGCAGCTGCACTACGAGGTGCACAGCTTCTCATCCTACGTCACGCCGGACGTGATCGCGGAATTCCGCACTGTCCGTGTCGAACAGGACGGCGAGGATCGCGTGCGGGTGACAGGTTTCACCGGCCGCGAACGTCCGCGCACATTGAAGGTGCTGCTCGGCTATCACCATGGCTACAACCTTGCCCTGGCACTGCGCTTCCGCGGCCACACAGCGATGAAGCGGGCGCATCTGCTCGGCACCGTCTGGTCGGAGCGCCTGCGTCATTCCGGAAATCAGATCATGGACAGCGCCTATCTGTACAACGACCTGCCCTATGCCGCCGCGCTCCGCGAGGATCCCGATCCGAAATATGTCGAGTTCCGCTACAGCGCGGTCGTCCGCACCCGCGAGGAGGCGGAGGCCATCGCACGCGCCTTCATGGGCTTCTATCTCAACGGCGCCTATGGCGGCGGCGGCCTGGAAACCAGCGTCAGCCGATACGACCCGCTGATCCCCCTGACGATGCCGCGGGAAGATGTCCGCAGCTCCGTCTCCTACCTCGAGGCCGGACAATGAGGAAGAACGTCAAGCTCTACGAGATCGCTCATTCCCGCACCGGCGACAAGTTCAATGCGTCGCTGATCTCCGTGCTGCCCTACGATCGTGCGCATCTCGACATTCTGCGCGATGTCCTGACGCCGGAATATGTGCAGACGCATTTCCAGGACATCGTGCGCGGCCATGTCGAGCGCGAGGAGACCCACTACGGCTTCATCTTCGTGCTGCATGCCGCCCTCGACGGCGGCGTGGTCGCCGGACTGCGCCACGACAAGCACGGCAAGTCGCTCAGCGGCTATATGCTGGAGATCGACATTCCCGTGCCTCTGGATTTCGAGGTACCAAGGGATATCGTCCGGTAGCAGGCCCCGCCAGCAGTACAATCGCGCCTGAGGTACGGACGCCCTCCAGGACGGCACGGGCGCGGGCGGCGCCGACATTTGCCGAAACTTGGCATGGCCGCCTCGGCATCTATCCTGGACCGGCCCCGGAGGTGGCAAGCCCGGGCGCAGGCAGAGCCGGAAATTCCAGAAAGGATCTACCCGATGCGCACAGCCACAGCCACAGCCATGCTCGCGCTCGCCACGCTGATGGCGGCGACCGTTGCCGCGCAGGCGGCTGGCCAGGTCGGATCCTTCACGATCGTTGGCGAGGGCAAATGCCAGCCAAAGTCCTTTCTGGACTCATCGCAGGTCGGGCCGCCAGCATACACCGCGTTCCAGTGGACAGAGGGTGAATTTGAGACGAGCGGCAGTTTCCCGTTGAACGCCAGCACCATGACCTTTTCAGGAAATTCGGCGGTCATCGAGAACCCGGCGAACCTGAACCCGGGCCTGGCAGAGGTGAAGGGAGGCAAGGTCACCGGCACGATCTACTTCAGCAGCATGCCGACCCTCAATCCCGATGGCGAGCTCGTGTCGCTGAGCTGCAACCACAAGTATAAATGGACGATCGCAGAGGATGCCGTCATCGAGCTCCAGCCCGCAGGCGGGTCCAGCGGCACCATAAGTTGTGGCTGCAGTCCCGTCTCCGGGCTCGTTCCGGCCAAATAGATCAACTTGCACTCGGATGGAATCATCCGAGCGGCAATAAGTTGATCGATTTCAACAAGATAGCGCATCTTGTCTGCGTCCGAACGGACGCA
>MDTD01085531.1_pt1 | contig 32243 bp, 26 predicted proteins | sample 811221 | NCBI WGS metagenome assembly MDTD01 (sample SAMN05326646, study PRJNA326480) | marine metagenome | isolation source: seawater | place: Pacific Ocean: South West | collected 2011
GCGCTTAGCTCAGTCCGGCAGAGCGCTTCCCTTACAAGGAAGAAGTCACAGGTTCAAATCCTGTAGCGCCCACAAGGGTTTTTCAGAAATCTTTACATACAAATAGTTATAAGACCCACAAAAGACCCACAATTTTTTTAATTTCGTTGCAGCATTTTCAAAATTTAAATATCATATTTGTAGGAAATTAAAACTAAGTTACTTCTATGACATCATTTGAAAAAAGCTTAACATCTTATAAAAAAAATGAGCATAAATCTGGTTTTGGCTTTGAAGAGCTTACAAAATGGTATTTGGAGAATAGTCCACAATATAAATCAATGTTTGAAGTTGTATGGCACTGGGACGACTTGCCATTCGAATGGGGATCAGACGATGGAATTGATTTAATTGCAAAAACAATAAGTGGAGAATTTTGGGCAATTCAATCAAAGAATTATGATCCAAAATATTATATAAAGAAAAGTGATATTGATAGTTTTTTATCAGCATCCAATAGACCAGAAATATCATATAGATTATTAATAGGAACTACCGATAATCTAGGCCCTAAAGCAAGAAAAACACTCGAGAACCAAGAAAAGCCTGTTGGAACTATATTGTATTCAAATTTAATAAATGAAGATATTGAATGGCCAATTTATGAAGAAAAAAAATCTTTTATAAGTATCAACAATAAGCCTGATCCGCATCAGAAAGATGCAATAAAAAAAGTTTCATCAAAATTAAAAACAGAAAAGAAGGGCCAATTGATAATGGCGTGTGGAACGGGTAAAACACTTACCTCACTGTGGATTGACGAATCTCTTAATAACGAATTAACTTGCATATTTGTACCTTCAATATCACTTATTGAACAGACCTTTAAAGAGTGGATTATCAACTCAAATAGTGGTTTTAAATTTTTAACTGTTTGCTCAGATAAAACAGTAACAGATGGTAAAGATTATGACTTAATCAAAACTAGAACCTATGAGCTTGGAATACCAACAACAACTGACAAAAATTTAATTGCAAAATTCATGAATCAAGACGGAAAAAAAGTAATTTTCAGCACATATCATTCATCAAAAAATGTTTATGAAGCCCAAAAGATAAGCAACGTATCAATAGATTTAATACTTGCTGACGAAGCCCATTCACTTACTGGCATTTCTTCATCGGATAATACAAAAAAATCAGAATATGTTTTGAAAGATGAATTATTGAATTCAAATATGAAACTATTTATGACAGCAACTCCAAAAGGTGTAATTAAACAAATAAAAAATAAAGCATCTGAAAATGATTTAGAAGTTTTCTCAATGGATGATCCAAATGTATTTGGAAAAGTATTTCACAGACTATCTTTTGGTGAAGCTATTAAACAAAAGCTGCTATCTGATTATGAAATTATTATCTTAGATATTAAGGATCCATTTGTAATCGAAAAGATTGATAAAAATATAGCTTTAGAGAATGATGGTAAAAATTATTCTGCTTTTGCATTAAGCACACAAATAGCTCTTATAAAAGTTGCTAAGAAACTTAACATTAGAAGAGTTATTACATTCCATAATTTGATTAAGAAAGCAAAATTATTTTCAGAAACACTTGATGATGCTAACTCAATGACTTTTGAAGATGGGAAATTTAGCGTATGGTCAAAATCTATTGATGGCTCTATGTCAGCAATATCTAGAAAAAATATCCTAAACGAATTAAAAACTAATGAATTTGATTTAAATATAGTTTCTAATGCTCGATGCTTATCAGAAGGTGTGGATGTTCCAACACTTGATGGTGTTGCATTTATTGATCCAAAAGAATCTGTAATTCAGATTATACAAGCTATCGGTAGAGCTATTAGACAGCCTAGGGGTTCAAAGCCAAAAACAGGCTATATATTTGTTCCTGTAGTTATTGATGAAAGTGAAGAATTAGACTTAGAAAAAGATTCACATCATCAAATATGGAAAGTTTTTCAAGCACTGATGGCACATGATGAAAGATTGTCTGATGAATTAAAAGAGATAAAATTAAATAAATCGATATATGGCAAAAAATCTAAAATGCCGAAGATTAACTGGGGAGAAATACCTGAACGAATTGATAGATTTTTTATTGAAAGTATTGAAACTAAAATAATTACTGATATTCATGGAAGTTGGTTTGAAAATTTTGAAAAATTAATTAATTATTATAAATTACATAAAACATCAAGAGTTCCGGATCATAAAAAAAGTCACAATAGAAGTTTAGGTAAATGGGTACAAAGGCAGAGATACTTTTTTCGTAAGGGACTTCTTAGCCAAGAAAAAATAAATCTTCTTATAGACAACTTTCACGATTGGTCCTTTAACCCAGATATCGAAAAAAGAGAGGAAATACTCCAAGAGTGGAAAGATTATGAACTTAGGTATGGAGAGGTCAATATTACATCTAAAGACAGTGGTCGAGTAAGTGCCAGCTTATGGGAATTCTACAGACGTGTTTTAAGAGATTATGAAACTAATAACTTAAGTACAGAAATTTTAGAACAAATTACTAGTATTTTTCCTGATTTCAACTTCGAACCTCTAGAAATGCTTAACTTTAAAAAAGCAGTTCAAGAATGGAAGAAAATATCAGAAATTGAAAATGAAATATACCTTACCCCAAAACAAATTAAAAAACATAATCCTAGATATTTAAATAGTCAACGGCCCATGCAAATTCGAAACAAGAAACAGAAGTTAGATAAAGAAAAAATTGACTACTTAAAAAGTATTTTTCCTGAATTCAAATTTGAATCAAAGAATGAGATAAAAGAGCGTCTGGCAAAAGAATTGTTTGAAGATTACGTTGATAAGGTTGGCACAGCTTATATCCGTACCGATGCAGTTTATAAAGGTCAACCAATTGGTAAATGGGCTCAGGAAAAAAGAATAAAATATCATGCGGTAGCAAAAACAAAAAAACATTTAAAACTTTCTAAAAATGAAATTGATTATTTTGAAAAGTTTTTAGATAAAGGTTGGCATTGGGGTGTATCCAAAATTAAAAATAGATCAATAATGAAAGATACATTTATTCAATTTGTAGAAGAACGAGATACAGCTTACATCCCAAAGAAACTTATTTATAAGGATTTAAGATTAGGTAATTGGGCTCATAACATAAGAATGAAATATTCAGATGGTAAGTTATCAAATAAAGAAATAAAATTTTATGAAGAATATATACCATTAGGTTGGTATTGGGAAAAGCCTAAATTAAAGTATCAAAGATTACAAAAAGAAGCTGACAGAAAGGAAGCTAGAAAATTAGGCAGAGAAATCGTCCCAAAAAATCTTGAAAAAGAAAAATTTGAAATATTTGAACAATATGTAAAAGAAAAAGGAACGGCTTACATCCCTGTTAATGAAATTTATAAAGGAGAAAAAATAGGACAATGGGCTGTTGATATCCGCCATAGATATCGAGCAACTTTGCCACGCTACAAGTATAAGAAATTACCTGATGACGTAATTAAATATTTTGAATCTTATATTGAATATGGATGGAATTGGGGAGGTAATAATTCTCATCTTATTAATAGAGATAAAAAAGATTTAATACTTTTTCAAGAATATGTAAAAGAAAAAGGGACTGCATATATCCCTGCTAATGCAATCTATAAAGGTCAACAAATTGGTAGGTGGGCACAAAGTATTCGAGGAAGATACCATAATGTATCAAAACAGTTTAAAGGAAGAAAGCTCGAAAAAAAAGATATAGACTTTTTTAATACCTATATCGATATGGGGTGGTACTGGGGTAAGCCAAGAAAATATACAGATAAATAATTAAAAATCAAAAGTTTTCAGATGATTACAGCTTGTAAGAATCAACATAAAAAACCCACAAAAGACCCACAAATTATCTAAAACTGTAGATACTCTCTGATAACTTCTGATATCTTTTTAAAAGAGCTTAAGATTATTGACTCTATAAATTGATACTCCCTGATACTCTCTAGTATTAGTTGGTTCTTTCCTTACAAGGAAGAAGTCACAGGTTCAAATCCTGTAGCGCCCACAAGGGTTTTTCAACTTCCATAAGCCTACAAATTTGAGATAATTGTTTAAATATATGCAAGAAAAAAAATAAATATGATTCGAATTGTTCTAGGAATATTAATTCCAATATTCTATATAATAATTCATATTCCACCTGATGTGACAATTCAACAAATTATCAATGCCGTTGTTATTTTTTCAGTAATAATATATTTTGCTGTTCGAGCTTTAAAATATTATAAAATTATATAAAAATTTAATATAATCTGGATTTAAATGTACTTCAAGAAAGTAACGATAAAAAGACTACAAAGGGTAGGGATATCAACGCGAAAGAAATATAGATTAAAAAACCAATTATCAAGAGAATAATTGTACCTATAAATATTTTATTGACATCCATAAAAATTAATCTTACAACTACTTATCTTTTTTCATAAATTGTAAAGTTCAAAGAAAAATTAAAATTATTAACATAAATAAAAAGACAGGAAAACAATGTTGGGCTATTGCCATGAAGATTTTTCAGAAGTAGAAAGAATATTTAATAATAACTTTTATAAATATAAAGAAATAGGGTCTTCTTTATGTGTCATTGTAGATGGCGAAGTAGTGTTAGATATTTGGGCAGGGCATAAAAATAAAGATAGAACTAAAGAATGGAATAAAGATACTCTTTCCGTTGCTTTCTCTAGCACTAAAGCAGCGCTTGCTTTATGTGCACATATATTAATTGAGAGAGGAGAACTAAATTTAAAAGAGAAAGTTACTAAATATTGGCCCGAGTATGGAAAGAATGGAAAAGAAAATACTACTGTTGAAATGATTTTGAATCACTCAGCTGGGTTACCTGCATTAAGAACAAAAGTAAAAGAAGGGGGTTTTTTAGATTGGAATTACATGGTGAAACTTATAGAAAATGAAGAACCTTTCTGGGAACCAGGGGAAAAAACTGGATACCATATGATGACTACGGGATGGTTAATTGGTGAACTCATAAGAAGAGTTAGTGGAAAATCTCTTGGAGAATTTTTCAATAATGAGCTAGTACAGCCCTATGGATTAAAATATTGGATTGGATTGCCTGAAACCGAAGACGAAAGAGTGGCTGAAATTACTCCCTTTATTCCGAGTCCTGATGATAAACCAAGTGATTTTGCAAAGACTTTTAGAAATGATCCAAGTTCAATGCAAAGGCTATCCTTAACAAATACTGGTGGATACGATTACAACGCAAAAGAAACTTATAGAGCTGAACTAGGGGCTATTGGAGGAATAGCCGATGCTCGATCATTAGCAAAATTACTTATGCCGCTAGCTCAGAATAATGAAGAAATTCTTTCTAAAGATTCAGTTAAAAAACTAAGTAAATCAAATGTAAAAACACATACTGACAAGATGCTTCTTTTCCCAACTAATTTTTCAAATGGATTTATGTTGCGTATGGATAACCAAAATACATTTGAAGGAGAGGGAGGGTCATTTTTAATTGGTCCAAATGCTTTCGGACATGTTGGTTATGGAGGAAGCAGTGCAACATTCGCCGATCCAGACCTAAAAATGTCTTTTGGATACCTAACAAATAAATTAGGCGGTGAATACTTAATCGGTAAAAGAGCCCAGAGCCTTATTGATGCAACCTATAAAATCTTGTGTTAGAAAATGTTGTATAGAATATTATTTTTCACAGTAAAAAACTAGAGAAGAATAAAAATTTAAATTATTTTTGTAGAATCTACTAAGCACCTTATCTAGTTTTATAAACAGAAACCAAATTAAGCACTTCAATATTCTAAATCTGATTATTTTGCTTAAACTATCAGCAATTAAATGAAAAATCCCAATTCCAACTGGTATTATTTTAATATTTCTAAATCCTGCCATACTAAATGCTTTTTCATAAAAATCTTGAGTAAACCTATAAAAATCATATGGATCAGCATGATATTCTTTATGAAAAGGAGTAGCACCAATTAATTTGCCATCGACATCAAGAATTCTATAAATCTCATTAATTAAATTTTGTATATTGAATATATGTTCAAAAAGATTTATTGCAAGTACATTGTTGTATTGGTTGTCAATTAATGGGATTGTGGATTCTAAATCAAAATTAATCACATCTTCAGATTCATAATACTTGTCAACGTAAGTAATCTCTGAAGATTTAATTTCAAAAAATCGATAGTAACTTGCATTTCCATTTTTAGATCCTAAATCTAAAGTTTTACCGTATAACTCTGTATTATTGAATTCAAGGTTTTGAAGTGTTCTTAAAAGCGACTTGCCATTCATACATTCTCTAAACAAAAATTTGTTCATACAAGAACTTTAGCTTAAAGTAATCTGACAATTCATTTTTTATGCATTTTGTTAAAATAATAAAGTGAAAACTAAAAATTTTATTGAAAAAAATTATTCAATATACATTTTTTTATTTTTTTTCTGTATTTTCCAACTACAAAAATTCGAAAATATAAAAATACTATATGGTGATGACAGCTGGGTTGTTGTAGGGAGTAACTATGGAAGTATTTTAGATAAAGTTGTTTGTTGTACGATTACGCATCCAGGCTCTTCTTTAATCCATCAGTTTATTTTTAGCATTTCTCCTTCGACAAGTTTCTATCTAAAAGTTTTGTTTCTTATATTTTGTGTAGGTTTTTGTTTAATAATCGTTTTACATAAAGTTGACTTAGATCCAAAAATTAAATTTATTTTTATTGCTCTTCTTTTAACTTCACCGATGCTAAGTCATTATTCCGTTAGATCAAAACCCTATATATTTGATGCACTAGTTAGTGTTTATATATTGTTTTTTCTAATAAAATCAATCAAAAGTAGAAATTTCAAAAATTATAATTTATACATTTTTGCTTTTTTTATATTTTTAAGTTTAACTAATTTATTTTCAATTACTGCTTTACTAATCATTTTGATATATAAGAAAATCATAAAATTAAAAAATCTGAATATTCATTATTTTTTATTTATAGGATTCTCAATATTGGTTACCTATTTTTCTTTTCAAAAAAGAAGTGATGAGTTAACCGGTTTTTGGTCAGCTTATTTCGCACCAACTGAAGGGGGTGTTACTTTATTCTTACGATGGTTTTATTTTTCTACTTTAAGAATTTTTGCGCCCTCAAATAAATTAGATCTTGGAGCTTTAAATTTTTCAATTACTATTTCAATTTTACTTTTTATATTTGGGATTATATATTTATTAAAAAATCAAAAAGATACCTTGTTATTTATTGTTTTAATTTTTTCAATAAATTTGATTGCAAGTATTTTTCAAATTTTCCCATACGGGGGTTCAAGGTTAAACATTTACTACATGCCTTTAGTTATTTTTGTGTGCTCTTGTGGAGTTAGCTTTTTAATTAATATAAATAGTTTGTTAAAAAATACTTTGTTTATTTTTTTTATTGTATTTTCATTTATAACAATAAATTCAACAGCTGTGTCCTATAGTCAAACAACTCGAAATTTTAATCAAGACTCAGCAGAAAAAGTTATTGAATTTATAAATACAAATGAAAAAAATATATTAATTTACCATGGAGGACTTTGGACTATAGGTGCATATTTTAATGAAAATATCGAGATGGAGGATTTAATTTATCCTTACAGAGGTTCTGGAGTTGCTAGTATGCCAATTCCAAATTTCCAAAAGAAAAATATACATGTTGTATGCACAAAATATGAAAATAATGACAAGTGTTCAAATAAAATTAGTAGTTATTTCAAAACTAATTTTGATGAAATTTATGTCGCTGCCATTCATATTAGAGATTTTCAATATGAGCCATATTTAGTTGGACTTAGAACAGTTTTCACAAAAGAGACTGTTTTGATAAAATCTGAAGAAGTTCAATTAATATTATTTTCTAAATAAATCTCTGCTTAAGAATTGAATAAATATAGCTTATTCCATCAATTGATTTAATTTTTTAACTTTTTTTAAAGAAGTAATTAGCTGCTATTTGAAATAATAAACAAATTGAAAAACTAAAATTTATTAATTTGAGCTTTAATACAAAAATTAAAAGACAATATAAATTAAACTACTTTTGATGTTAAGTTGTGTACATATCATATTATGAATGAAGAATTGGATATAGCAGCCTTAGAAAGTGTATCTTTTGCTAATAATTACAATCAATATGTTCGTAATATTTTTATTCCTAATATGAATAAAAATGAAAAAATTTTAGATTTTGGTTCTGGATACGGGCTGTTTACAAAGGAGTTTGATGTACTTGGATTTGATATTGTAGCTGTTGAAATTAATCAAAAAGCACTTAAAGAACTACATAAGAAGAAAATAAAAACTTATACTAAAATCGAAGAAGTTGAAGAATCTATAGACTGCATTATTTCACTTAATGTATTAGAACATATAGAAGATGATTACAAAATAATAGAAGATTTTTATAATTTTTTACCAAAAGGTGGGAAACTTATACTTTATTTACCGGCTTCTATGATTGTTTGGACAAAACTAGATGAATTAGTAAACCATCAAAGAAGGTATTTTAAAAAAGATATAAAGCATTTATTGACAGCTAATAATTTTAAAATAGAAAAATTATATTTTGTAGATTTTATTGGATGGGCGGTATTGTTAGTTTCTAAACTGTTAAGAATAAATTTAGATTTTAATATTAAAAAAATAAAGTTCTATGATAAATACATTTTTAAACCGTTCAGGTTTTTAGACATTTTTACAAAAAATATCATTGGAAAAAATATTTTTGTTGTAGCAAAAAAAATTAGTTAGTCTTAATTACTTCTAACAATAAATGAAAATTGGTCAAGATAGTATGCATCATGACTGCCTAGTTCTGTTTTATAATCATAATTAATTGTAGAATTATTAATAATCTCCACACTTGTAATGGTATCAAATAAGGTAAGGGAATAAAATATATACTTATATCCGTCTTCCCATGTATTCTCTAGGCTTGTTTCAGAAGACACTATGTTATCTATATTTAATTTGAAGCTATAGTCTTCATTGTCTAGAGTCATATAGATTTCTTTATATTTTGATTTTTTTGTACTTCCTGAATCTGGTAAAAGCTGAAATTTGATCTTAATAAATTTTGTTTTTGAAGAACCATCAACAATTCCATTAAAGTTAAATTTGATTTCATCTCCAACTTTTACCACTAGATCTCTAGGTCCACTATTTAAGAACTCACCAGAAACTTGGTCAGTTGAATTTATCGAAGGAGGAGTATAAGACTGACCTCCACTGTTAACTACAAAAGCTTTATCAAAAAGTGGATTTAATTTGTCTTCAGTAATAACTTTAGTAAGCGTTGATGATCCACTTGATCTCCATGAAAAAGTAACAAACTTCTCTAAAGAGTATCTTTCATAAATACAATTATTAAAATTAAATTCATTTATTGTTAGCTCTGGACCTAGGGGTATATGAAACCTCATTCCAGATTCGTTTCTAAAAACAGCGTAAGCAAAATTTGAAATTCTGGAATCTTTATTTAAATCTTTAACGGCTCTTACACTTTGTCCTATTTGATAATCCTTAATTTCAGTATTTAAAAATCCTCTTTGAACAGTAAAGCTATTTCCGTCTTTTGATTCTACTTTCATTAATTCTGAGCCAATTAACAAAATTTCAGATACATAAGCTTGATTTTCATTGCTTAACTTAATTACAGTATCTTCAATCTTAATTGTTTCAGTTGTGTCTAATCTATTGTCTAAAATATTGTCAGTAATATAAACTATATTTGCTTTACTTGCTGTGTCAAAATACTGACCAGATGTAATATTTTTAAATAATCCTGTCGAATTATCTTTTGAAGTCATAATTAATTTATGAATTCCACTGTGAGAAGCAACTTGTTGTGAACTCACTGTACCTACAGAAAACTCTCTATTACCAGTGGCTTTTACAACAGTTCCATTACCAGCCTCAGCAAAGCTATAAAACCATACACCGGATGAAAAACTTTCTAAATTAAAAATTGCTTCAGTCAAATTTAATGAAGTGGAAACACTATTTGGGACTATATTTATAAGATTTGATGAATAAGGTGATATGAAATAAAATTTAAATTCGGTGCTTCCGTCTCCAATAATTTTGATTTTAATTTGAGAACTTGATTCTTCAATAATCTCTGTTTCAAGATTTGATTGTGTGTATGTTTCATTGAGAATACTTAAGCTTTGTGAAACAAGCCCATTTGTATATTGATTTGCAATGCCTGGATTAAGCTTATTTAAATAGGGCGTTCCACATACATCATTTGGCGAATCTACTCCTTTAAATAAACTAATGACTTCATTTGTTGATAAAGAAATATGTGGAAAAATTCCATAATTATTTTTTTGAATTTCTGAATTAGCTGAAACTATAGTAGTAGTGGTAGTGCTTTGTGGTTGTGTAGTGGTAGTGCTTTGTGGTTGTGTAGTGGTTGTGCTTTGTGGTTGTGTAGTGGTAGTGCTGTCTGAGTTTACATTTGAGGTGTCGCTTTCTACCCTATCTTCACACCCTGTCCAATTTAACATTTTATTTTTTGTAATTTGACCTACATCTCCGTCTGCTTTCAATCCTGCATAAAGCTGAAATCTTATAATAGCATCTGTTGTTTGAGGACCAAGATATCCATCTTCATCTCCAGCATTAAAACCATATTTATTTAAAAATATTTGTACGTTTTTAATATTATCAAAATCAATTCCTGTATTGTTGTCAGGAGGACATACAAACACCGTAGAAGTTGTTGAACTTGAACTGGTTGTTGTAGTACTTGTAAGCTCTTCAATGTTTTGATTATTATCTTTTTCAAATTCATCAACAAGTTGATCTGAGGTCTGAGTTAGGTTATTGCATGTTACAAAGCTGAAAGAAAAAAGAATAATGAAATAAATTTTTTTCATATAAAGATTTTAAATCTAATAATAAAAATCTGTTTATTAATTATTAGGTTTTTTTAGGATACCAACCCAGGCATTTCCATTTCTGTGATATATATCTACAATCTCAAAGCCGGTGTTGGCAGCCAATTCAACAACCTCTTGTTTCTTATAATATTTTGAATATTTGGGATTTAATTGGTCGAAAATAATTTGTGTCCTATCCCTAAAGCTTGACTTCATAAAAACATTGCGGAAGTACTTATGCATATACAATGGCAAAGCCTTTGTCAATAATCCGTAAAAACTTGCAAAAAAGTTCAATAAAATTGAAAAAATTTTTAAAAACCGATCATTTACCTTTGAAGTAATTCTTCTTAATGAGTTAAAAATAAAAACATATAATTTATTGCCTTCATAAGCATATAAAAACATTATAAAATAACCACCATCTTTCAAAGATTTATTAACACCCTTTAAAGCAGCAATAGCATCTGGAATGTGATGAATAACACCAAGAGAAAACGCTATATCAATTTTTTCTACAATATCAATATCTTGTGCTCTCGAATTAACATAATTTACATTTTTAATATCAGCATTATTTTTCTTTGCAACATAAATAGCTTCTGATGGTTCTATTGCATATATTTTCTTGGGTTTAAGATTTGACAATGGTCGAATATATCTGCCTGAACCACAACCTACGTCAGCAATTACTTTGTTTTCAACTTTTTTAGAATCAAAGGGGTAAATTACATTTTCAAGCAATTCATTAGACTTACTATATTCATCAACAGTATTGAAAATATTAAATTGATTTTGAAAGTCTTCAACTGTTTCTTTTGCCATTTAAAAAATTTTAACTTAAAAAAAACAATTAAGAGTGTTGTTTGAAGTTAATTTATAAATTAAAAACCACCAAGATAATTGACGCTTCCATTCATATTTTTTTCTTCAGAGTTTATAAATCTGATTACAAATTCCCAAACATCTTCTAATTTAAATTCTCTATTTTCAGGTTGTGCCTCAATAATTTTTTCAATTTTATCTTTAGGAACATTTCTAATCAGATCGGTTTGAATAGGTGTTAAGCCCAAACATGAAACTTGCAATTTAAATTTCTGTATTTCTTTACCAAAGATTTTAGTAAAAGTCTCAATACCTGACTTACTTGATGCATATACTGACTCTCCCTCAAGTAATAAAGGAACTGCAACAGTTGAAATATTTAAGATTTTGGATTCTTTTTTTAACATAAACTTTGCAAACTCTTTAGTTAATAAAATTGGAGCAATTAGATTTAATTTCATTATTTCTTCAATTTTTTTATTCTGCATTAATAATGTATGGTTCATTGATGCAATTCCAGCATTGTTTATAAGCAAATCAGGAGGCCCTTCGGTTTTAATTATTTCTTTGACCAGTACTCCGATTTCATCAGTGTTTGTTAGGTCAAAACAGTAATCTGTAAATTCAGACTTGTTCCTTGCTATATTTATAACTTTATAATTATTTTCTAAAAGCTTAGTAGCGAGATAATTCCCTACACCTCTTGAGGCTCCTGTTACAACTGCGAGTTTCATTAGCTAAGATCTAAAATTAGATTTAAGATTGACAAATTAGATTCAAATGGTGTGTTTTTTGCCATAGCCTTATCGCTTGTCAGAGAAATATCAATATCATTGTTAACTAATAGCTCTTCTTCTATCTCAGCAAGTAATGCAACTAGCATCATTGAGTCAAATGTTCCTTTTTCAGAATATACATAAATTAAATTTTCTTGAGTATTTAATTCAAAATCAAATTCTTCAGATATTTCCTTAATTTTTCTATTAATAAGATCTAATAGTTCATCTTTATTCATTTTTTCTCATTTTTTTATACCTATGATTATATTGTGGTTCACTTATAAAGCTAATGCTAGAAGGTCTGTATATGGTAGGAAATTTATCTAAAATTATTTTATTTAGTTCTTTCTTCTCAAGATGTGATCCTGGTACAAATTCAACATCAAGCTTAAGTGTATTTCCAAGTATTTTATTAGGAATTCCATAAACACTTGCATCTTTAACTTCACTAATTGATAATAAAAATGTTTCTAAATCTAGCGGGTTGATTTTTTGACCACCAATATTGATAAGATCTGTTTCCCTTGCGATGATCTTAAAATAATCTCCTTTTTTTTCAACAACATCCTTTGTATTGTAAAAGCCATCTTTATCAAAAGGATTTTCTGCATTAAGATACCCTAGCATTGGATTTTCTGCTTTTATATGAAGCACATTGTCAATTATTTTATACTTGGTTTTTCCTCCAATAGTAATAAAGAGGCTCTTTTTTTCTTCACCCTTTATTCTTAATATTCCTAATTCAGATAAACCGTAAGTTTGTCTGAAGTCTGCATATGGAAATGTATCAATATACCAATGAAGTAAGGATTCCTCCATTAATTCAGTTCCGTAGGTAATTAATTTAAGACTTTCTAAAGACATGTTACTGAAATCGACACTAGCTTTAGATAGTCTTAAAAAAGTTGGTGAGGTTGGAAGCAATTCAATGTTCTGTTTTTCTATTAGTTTCCAAATATAATTGGGATCTCTTCCTTCTGGGAATACAATTTTTGAACCCGCAAAAAAAGAATAAAAAAAAGTATTTAAACCACCTATATGGTCAAAAAGAAGGAAAGAAAGCGTGGTCATTACTTTATTTGTGTTTGAATATCTTTCAAAAAAGCTATCTAAGTTATGCAAGATTGCTTTGGGTTTACCGCTAGTTCCAGATGAAAACAATATTAATCCTGGTGAAGAAGTCAATTTTAAATTTTTAATAAAATTATTTTTATTTACTACTGCGTCAGGATATTTAGATATTTGATTATCACTAATTATCCAATCTACTTCAGCATTTTCAAAAAAATAATTATGTTGGTTTTTAGTATCTTCAGTAAGAGGCGCAACTATGCAACCAATATCGATTAATTTAAATAGAAAGGCTATAGACTCAGGGTTGTAATCTCCAACTAATGCAACAACATCTCCTTTTTTTACTTCATTTAAATCAGTATTTTCATATGCTAAAAGTAGATCATTGTAGGTTAAATCTTTATCTCCCCACGAAATTAGAGAAATATCTAAGTCTTTTTGAGAATAGAGTTTGTCTTTAAAGTATGCTTTCATTTTAAGATTCTCCCAGGGTTTCCAATCATAAATTGATCTTCTTTTAAATCTAGAGTCACGACGGTTCCAATGCCTGTTTTAGCATTATCATGTATCTTAATATTCTGAAGAACACTCGTATTTAATCCCAAAACAACATTTTTACCAATTTTTACATGTCCAGCAATTATAGATCCATCAATAATCATAGAGCTATTACCAATAATTACGTCATGAGCTAAATGAGTGTGGCTGCCAATTAATGCTCCCTTCTCTATACTCGAAAATCTTCCACCAGAACCCCTATCAATGTTACAGAAATTCTTAATTGTTACATTTTCTCTAATTCTTACGCCTCCAATAGTTTGTACTAAAATCCTGTCATTGTCATTGTTAATGTAAGAATCTAAACCAGTTGAACCTATTACACAATTATCTCCAATTACTACATTGTTTTCGATAATTGTATTTTTTAGTATTGAGCAATTTCTTCCAATTCTTACATTTTTACCTATCTGTACATTCTTGTCTATGAAAGATGACTCATCAACAACGGCTGACTTATCTATCTCACCAACCACTAAGTCATAATTATTTTTTTTATAAATATAATTACTTAAGATTGCATAAGATTCTTTTGGAGATTCGGTCAAAATGTAGGTTATGGTTGGTTTAGTTCTTATTTTCTCGTAAGTTTCTTTATTTATGAGCAGTATCTTAAATGAGGATTTTAAGAATTCTTCATAATAATCTTCATTAACAATATATGTGAGAGTTGAGTCATGATTTTGTGTTTTGTTCTTTAACTTAGAAAGATGTTCAACAATTTTATTTTCTCCATAATAATTAGCTTCGAGTTCTTCGCATATAGTTTCAACATCTTCGTTGATAATTTTTATAAAATTATGCATACCCATCTATACTAGTTTTTTATAAAAAGAAATTTATATTTTTTTTATTTCTTTAAGGTAATATTTAGACATTTTAATCTTTGAGAGTAGTCCTGTATTCCAAGAGCTCTTACCATGTTTCCTAAGATTTAACTTTACAGGAAACCTTAAAATTTTAGCATTTGCTCTTTTTGCAAATATATAGGAATAAACATCTAGAGCAAAGCCGATTGGTGGGTTTTTCCAATTTTGATATTGATCCGTTTCAAATAGCACAGGTAATCCAGTTATATCTGAATAAAATCCTCTTTTTAAAAAAGATGTATATATCGCCATCAAATTTGTATAAAGTTTGTCAATGTAATTATCTCTATTAATTCGTTTTCCCCTAATGTATAAAAATTGGTTGGGGAATTCTAATTTTTTTTCATTGTATATTTTTAGAGCTTCTTCTAAGTTTTTAAAATCTATCTGAAGATCAGCATGAATCCAACCCACTAATTCAGTATTGACATTTTTTAAACCTTCTAAAATTCCATTGCCGTATCCTATATTATTATTAACTGTTGTTAACGAAATTCTTTCATGGAATTGTGACTCAAGAATGAATTTATTAAGTAATTTCTCAGAATTATCAACAGAACCATTATTAACAAAAATAAAATTTATATATTTATTTCTATTAATAATTTGGATTACCTCGTTAAATAATTCAGAGATGTTTTGTTCTTCGTTGTAACACGGAATTATAAAAGTAGCTTTCAATTCACCTCATCCAAATAATTTTTTTTAATATAAAGACATGCATCAAGCACTGACCCTTCTGCACTTTTGCTTGGGGTAACAAAATCAGCAACTTCCATTGCTTCCGGACGTGCATTGTTTGGACAAATTCCTAAAGCAGCTTCTTTTAAAATATCTACATCAAATATTCCATCGCCCATATATGCCAAATTTTTAAAATTATAATTTTTTGCAATATAATTTTTTCGATCTTGTTCAGAACAGTAAACAAGACTGAAACCCATATCTTCTACCCTTTTTTTAGAAATCTCAAATCCTCTCTTGTCAGCAGAAATAAAACTTATATCTATATCTTGTTTTATTAACTTAAGCCCATCTGAATCATGTGGTCCAAATATTTTAAAAATTTTTCCTTCTTCTGAGTATAAAAACTGACCTGTTGTTAATACCCCATCGACATCAATCAAAAATTTTTTAAGCATACTATAGGATACTGATTTTAATATAATTTATAAATTCTTTGATTAAGATTTATTATGAAGCTATTGATAATTCTAAAATGAAATTAAATAACATATATAAAGAATCAATTTTTTTTGTTATATTGAGCATTTTTATAATGGGAAACTATGATTATTTTTTTAAGTTTTTTACTCAAAATTCTGATCTAACAAATACATATAAAGATACAGGGTATTATATCTTTTTTCTAATCATCACGGCTTTTGTAATATTTAAGACACTATTTAGAAAAGAGCTAAATGAGAATTTTTTTAGTGGATCAAATTTATTTCTCTTTATTGCTTTATCTGGTTTATTTAGTTACTTCCTGACATTTAATAAGTTTTACACTTTTAGAATAAATTTTTTAATAATTATATTTATAAACTTAATTTTCTTTTTTATGACAAAATTTATATACAAAAACATTGATAAGAAAATTATTTTTTTATCAAATCTTTCAATAATTTTTTCAATATATGTATTCCATCCTTTTTCAAATTTTTGGGAAAATCAAGTAAATTACTTCCCGCCTGCTTTAAATGGATTATATGGAAATTTAAAAAATGATTTTATAGGTAATATTACTGACCCTTATCCTTTTTTTAATTACTTAATTAAATTCATTTGGTCATTTTTTGATATAAATACTATTTTTATACTTAATATCATTGCAATTGCATTATTCACTTGGTCAGTAAATGTATTCACGATATATTTATTTAAAGATTCTACCTCTACCCTTCTTTTTTATTTTTTTCCTTTAATTTTTTCGAAATATTTAGTAAATTTATATCAATTTATTCCTGGAATAAATAGGTTTTCACTGGATCAAATACAACGCCTATTTACCTATGGGATTGGTACAAATAGATCTTTTTCTGAAGTATTCGAACCTACTGCTTTTGATATATTATTTCTGCCTATATTGGTCCTAGTAATCAAAGGTGAGGTTGAAAAGTCATTAATACTATCAGCTTTAATCATGCAATTTCACTTTTCTCTCTTAGTTCCAGTAGGATTTATTATTTTTTGGATTTTATTTATTAAAAAATTACCGTTTAATAAATTAAAAATTCCTTTTATTATTTTGATAAGCTCTTTCTTGTTAATGGTCTTTTTTTCAGAAACTAGGCTTAGTTCAGATGAATCTACGTCTGAACTAGCTGACAACATAATGACAAATAGAATTATATCTGTTCATAGATTAGTTTCTCCAACATTAACATTTGGAATATACAATGGGGATACACCAGCAATTGAGTTACATAAAGAAAAAATTGGAAACTTTTCAGATTATATTTCATTTTTTAATGATGAAACTCATGGTGCTGGTAAATCTGTTTCGGTTGAAATAGATAGAATTGTATTTTATTTATTGGCAATTCTTTTAATAAGCAATAAAGCAATAAAATATTTTTACTATTACTCCTTATCTGTATCAGTGTTGTCTATGATTTATATTGTTCTGATTCCAGAAAGTTTTATCTCATCATTAATTAGAGATATTGTTCCTTGGAGGATTACTAGTTATTTATCAATTATCTCTACCGTCATCTTGATTGGTAAGATATTTGAATTTATTTTTCGATATTCACTAGTTGGGAAATTAACCTTACTTTTTTTAATGATATTAATTCCTTTACAGTTTTTAATATCCGAAGTTAATTTAAGAAACACATCATTTAACAATTATCAAAGCGAATACCATCAATTGCCAAAATTAAGTCAAAACCTAGTACCTTTTCAAGATAGTAAATTTTTGATACCTCCTGATCAAATATATTTTAGCCTTCACAATGAAGGCATAGCAGCATCTCCTACTAGGTATCATCCTTACAAAAAGAGTGAAATTGTTAACTGGTTTAACAGTCTCGAAAAGATAATAATGGCCTACCAAGGTAATAATTGTGAAGATTTGATAATCTTGGGAAATGAATTGGAGGTAGATATAGTTTACATACCTAAAAGCGGTAGCTATTCCAATCCTTATCTTCTAAGTTGCGAATACAATAATTCTCTAAATTTTGAAGAATATAATTTAATAGTTTTAAATAATTAATCCTGTCTATTAAAGTCATCTTGAATTCTTATTACATCATCTAATTCAGGAGTTGATGCTTCAAGATACAAACAGTCTTCATCAACAGCTTTCATTCTATGAATTTCACCGGGTTGAAGTATAAGAGAATCTCCTGGGTGAAAAATTTTCCAATCATCATTGTAAAATATGTGTAAATTACCTTTCAAAATATATACTGTTTCATGTTTAATCTCATGATATTGCAAACTACATTGATGTCCTTTTTTCATGAATAATTCTTTCATTACATAGTTTTCATTTTTTTCGATTATTTTTTCATAACCCCAAGGTTTGTCAATTCTCATCTTAAAAGCTCGCTCAATCTTTCTTTGCCGTAAAAATACAATAGCTCTGAATAAGGGTAATGGTGAAGTGGTGAAATGTTAAGTAATATTAATGATGATAAAATTTTTACTTTTTTCCAATTTAAATTGTTTTCTTCTACGAACTTTTGAAGAATAATTTCGCAGTCGACTAAAGATTTTCTTTTATGAATATCAAAATTAACAAGTTTATCCTCTTTTTTAATTTCAAAATGATTATCGTTTATAATTTTATGATTTATCCAAAAACCATGGAGTAATTTTGCAAGATCGTAATACATATCACCGTAATCATAAAGTTTTCCAAAGGATTGTCTCCAATCAAGAAGAGTGAAGCCTTCATCGGTACTTATAATATTTTCAAAATGAAAATCTCCATGATATAAACAAGGTATACCATCAAATAAAGATTCCCAGTCCAGTGATTTAAGAATAGTTTCAAGACGGAGCATTTGTTTACCATTGATGATGTGATCTTCATCAAGATATCCATGGATCTCATGAAAATAATTTATTCTTTCAATAGTTTTTTCATAGTAAAAAACTCTGCAATTATTTTTAAATGTTAATTTTTCAGATTCATCAAGATTTATTTCCTTCCATAAATTTTTCTTTGACCAATCTAATAGATTTATTAATTGATTTTGAGGGGCAAGATTATTTGATAGTACTTCTCCCTCTACAAATTTATAACTATAAAAATTCTCTGAGGACTCAATTATTTTTGGTGACAAACCTCTCAACTTTTCATTCCTTATTTTTCTACCCTCAATAAATGTTTTGTCTCCTGAAAACTTAATTACCCTATCATCATAAAAATATATAGCCTCATTACTTTTTGGTAAATTATTTATTGATATTAACTCTTTATTTAGATACCTCAGACCGTCTAAGGATCCGATATCCTTCCAGGTGTCACTAATATAGTAACTAATAGATGTTGGATCTAAATTCATGAAATAATCAGTCTCGCCAATTTGTGTTGACATATTTCCTAGAAAATCTTTAAAATCACTATAGTTTTTGATGAAAGCAACTCCTGTATAGTTAAAAGTATTGTCAATAAGCTTAATATTTTTGTCATTAACCTTTAAAACTGAATTCGTACTTTCGTCAATAGTTACAGATCTATAATTTAATGGGTCAAAATTTTCATTTGATAAAACCATTGTGTCGCTGTCAAATTCAGGATTGGAGTCTAAAAAAATGGCATCATTTGTATGAAAATAAAATGGTTGGTCTATATTTTCACACATTTTTGAAAGTGTAAAACCAAGTCCAGAATCTGGCCCTTCATAAGGATTTATATCGATAAATTTTATATTTTTGTTTTTATGTGTGATTTCAAGGTATTGTTTCAAATAATCACCTTTATGACCAAGCCCAACTAAAAATTCATAGTTATCTGGATATGAATCAATGATATGAGAGATAACAGCCTTGTTTCCTAAAGGCAACATAGCTTTATTAAATTCGTCTGTAAGTCCTCCTAGCCTACTTCCAGTTCCGGCACTAGGTATAATTACTAAAATACTGACTCCTTATTTACAAAAAAAATCAAGAATTTAGACATTATTTTAAATCAAGATTCTTTTTTTTCATTATAAAAATTTTTAACTCTATTGATTTTATATTTTATTATTGTTTAAGTATTTTAATATGCTTGATTTTGTGAAGAGCAAAATATGTATAATCTTTTAGTTATCTTAAATAATAAATATATCAAGACCTAGATGAATAACAGAATAAAAAATTCTTTATGTTTTATTTTTAAACATAAGTTACAAAATATATGATGAAAAGAAAATTTTTTTAGCAAGAACTTCTATTTTTAGGATTATTAAGATACAAATGTAAAACAATGATTAAAAGATTAAAAAAAATACTTAACAAGCTATCAAAAAAAATATCTAGAAAAAATTTATACAAATATATTGAAAATTCTATAAACAATATTGAGAAAGAAGAGAAAAAACTAAATAATATAAAAGTTTTAAATATTGGCGCTGGAGGAGAGATTGAAACTTTTTTAAAATCGAGATTTAATTTTGTAAAAAGTATAGATATTGATGAGAAAAGAAATCCTGATCAAGTAATTGATGTTTGCAATATAGATCAAATGAAAAACTTATCATTTACTCCTAATTTAGTATGTATGTTTGAAGTATTAGAACATACTGAAAATCCAATAAGTGCAGTAAGTAATGTATATGAAATTCTTGATACGAATGGTTATTTATTGCTCTCTACTCCCTTCATTTTTCATATTCATGATGAACCATATGATTTTTTTAGATTTACAAAATATGGATTAAAGAATCTCTTTAGTAAATACAAGGAAGTTGAAGTAAAACCAAGGAATGGATGGTTTGAAACAATTTTAGTACTTTTTGTTAGGCTAAGAATGGAGAAAAATATTGCAAGCAGACTGGTGGGAAACTTCTTTGTCTTACTTTATTTTGTATTATCTCCAATTACATATATTTTACAAAAAATTATTAAATCAGAAAAAATAACTACGGGTTATTTTTTATCTGCAAAAAAATAAAATTCTGAAATATTTATTTTTTAAAGATTGTTTTCCAACATTTAACTTTAATTTAGTGAATCTTGAGTAATAGATTAATTTATATATATTAATTTTATCCTTCCTCAATAGCACACTTTCAGTCATAATTTCTATTTCAATATCGGCTGATTAAAAAAGTTGTTTCAGGCAGTAAAGTATGTGCTGATTCAATTGGGAAGTTAGTTTTGGGGTGTTTTTTTTAATTATAATAATAAAAAGATGATTCAAAAATTAACAAACAATAATAACTTTTCAGGATTTCCTCTCTATCAAAGCTTTATTTTGAACATAATTTTAGTTAATTATTCTTTCATTCAAATGGATAAATTTACCTTCTTTAAAATTAATAAAATTGCGATTATTTTAATTTTTGTAAATTTGTTATTTTCATACTTAATATACAAAAAATTTGTAATGATTTCTAATAGTCCTTTATTTTATGTAATCAACTTTGCAATTTTTCAATTCCTAAATATAAATAAAATTTCTGATAAATATTTCTGGAATACAATTCCCGATTCTAATTCTTACAGATTACTCGGTGAATCTTTTTGGAATTGTGGGATGCTTGCCTTGGATTGTAATAGTGAATCATTTCTTCAGTGGCCATTAGGACAGCCAATGATTTCTGGATTTCTTTCAATATTTTTTTATCAGTACGCGAAATACATCTACGTACTATTGTTCTCATTTTCAATTTATTTGTTGCTTCAGCTAACCTATAAAAATTTTGGTAATTACTATCACTTTGGAGCATTTTATTTTTTCTTACTGCCTAATAATTATGAGTTATCATCGTTCATTATTAGTGAAATACCCTATATTTTTTTTACAGCAGTTGGGTTGTTTTTTTTAAAAAATAAAAAAAACAATATTACATTATTAATTTTTATTATAAGTTTTTTAATTCGACCAATAGGAGTAGTGAATTTACTTGGATATTTTATCTATTTATTAATTAAAAAAGAAAAGAAACAAATTATTAAATCACTGTTAGTAGCATTATTTGTGCTTAATTTAATTGCAACATACAACTATTCCTTAAACGGCAAATTTGTAATTTCAGAAACAGTCTCAACAAACATTGCTAATGATGCTGTGGAAAAAAATATGAATTTAAAAAATTTTATTTTTAATTTAAGTAATGATGAAAATCAACTCTTCATTACACAAAATTTACAAAGACTCTACGGAGCTGGTTCAAGAGATTGTGTATTTGAATACTGTGTAATTTACAACCCTTTATTTACAGACGATGGAACAGTTCCTGATTTAATACCAAAAAATAATGTCGCTGGTTATACAGTAAATATTTTTCTATCTGAACTATTTAAAATTGGTTCACCACTTGGTGTGTGGGTATATTTACCGTTTACTTATATTTTCTTACTTAAAAAAAAGAATAGTTTTGATAACATAATTCTCTTTTTGTTTTTAAGTAACATATTTTTGAGCATTTTAACCGCAGAGTATGGTAGTAGGTGGTGGTTGTTGCCTAATTTGTTATCAATTTATTTGCTCTCAAATTTAATTTATAAGATTAAACATTAAGTAAAAAAACAAGTTTATTTGAATTATTCATATTTAACCAATAAGTTAACATTGAATAGTGAAAAATTTTACAAAACCAGTACTCGTTTCCTTTTTCTTCATACTATTTTCTTGTACATCATCAAGTGCTGTAATGCTTCCATCAAATTTTAATAACTGTCAAGTTTCACTGGATGATGCGTTGAAAGAATTGCAAGAATTAAAATCTTCCAATGAATTAGATTTTGAGATAAGAATCGTTCGTGAGATTACTGATCGTGAAGAGTGTTTAGACATGGTCTTGGGCACTAATCTTCCGCAAGGATCAGAATTAGAAAACGGTAAATTAGTTGATTTGGTAGTAGGAATTAAAAAAAATGAAACAACGGATACGATAAAGGAAACAGAGTATGAACTATACTTGCAAAAATTAAACGATAAAAATTTAACAGATTTAAACCTTCTAACCTCACCTGTGTTTGGTAGTTCAAATGTAAATCAATTAATTGAAAACCAAGAATTAATTACCTATATCAAAAGTGAAAACCCATTAAATTACAAATTTTTATTTTCAGAAGCTCAAGGCATAATTTATGGCGTAGATGAAAAGAACAATGTTATAAAACTGCTAGACATTTCTATAAAGACTGTGAGAGAAAAAGAGTCAGGACTCCACACTTTTGATTTTGTTAAATTTGATTCATCAAACTATTTACTTTTAACCTATTCAGGAACAGATGGTAATTATTATTTGTCTGCATTTGAAGTGTTATCAGAAAATGAAGTTGGTGAAGAAATTGTTTTAGTAGTTTTTGAATTACAAAATGATAATAATGTACATTTTGGCGGAAAAATTTTACAGGAGGAAGATAATCTTTTTCTTTGTTTGGGAGATTTGAATAGTCCAGGTAACTCAGCTAAATTTGATTCACCGTGGGGGAAAGTTATGTATTTCAATAAAAACGACTTATTTGAGACACCGATAACATCTCATGATGATCCAAGGATAAATTATATCGTTTATGGATTAAGAAACCCATGGTCTTGTTTTGAGCATAATGACAAATTAGTTATCCCAGACGTTGGAAGCATTCATTGGGAAGAAGTAAATATACTTAGTAATTATCTCAATGCTGAAGAACCAGTCTTCCTAGGGTGGCCATGGCTAGAGAGTTATTTTGATGCTAATTATAAAAACACTCCTGTTGATGAGCAAACTAAACAAAATCAGCTTGAAAATGCTGTTTTTCCACAATATACATACCCACACGCTAATGACTACTGTGCCATTATTGGTGGAACAGAATTGTTTAGTTCAGAAAAATGGGACGGGTACTTTTTTATTGGTGATTTTTGCACAGGAACTATTTGGGCTATTAACGTAGAAAAAGAGAGCGATATAGTAGTTCTTGAAAAAAATATAGTACCTTTTTCAATAACTACAATTAATGATTCTGGTAACGGAGCATTACTTGTTGGCACTACTGCAGGATCAATCCTAGAAATAACACTTCCATAGTAAAAATATATTATATATATTAAAATTAAAAAAATGAATCTAAAAATTAATCAAAACAGATTTATTTTTTTAATTTTAAATGTTTTGTTTTTTATTTTTTTATATTTTTATTCATTTGACTTTCTTTTTTCAAAGTTAAATTATTTTTTTTCACGATTTGAATTTCTGTGGTTTTACCAAGTCTGTGAAAATTCTATCAATTTATTTTCTAATAATGACTCAATAAGTTACAGATTTACTAATAACTTACAGTGTGTTGGACAAGTATTAAATGATTACGATGATGGTATTTTATATGTAGGTGTTTTAAGTGAATCATTATTAAACATTCTAAAAATATCATTTCTATTTATAGATTTAGTTTTATTTATATTTATTTTTTATCTAAACCAATTAAAAATTGTTAATTCAAAAATTATAATTTATGTCGAAAAGGTAAACAAAGTTTTTATTATTTGGAGTCTTTTGTTTTTTAATTTTGTTTATGTGAAGTTTCTTCTATTGATTTTTAGTGAGGTAGAATTTTTTAACTACAGTAAAATAAATTATTTTTCACAAGTTTCATTACAAGTTTTTTTAATGACTTTGTTTTTCATAGTCTTTTATCTTATTAGTAAATTAAATAATAAAAATATAATTAAATTCTTAACTCTTTTTCTATTCTTGGCTTATCCAATAAGTAACATGTTGCTAAACAGCTACTATTTTATTTTCTTTTTTTCATTAATAATGAGCTACTTGTTTATAAAGATTGGTGGTATCGAGAATACAAAAAAAATAATTTTTACTTTTTTAATATTACTGACATTTTTTAATAGTGCTACGGCATATAGTCAATTTAACGAAAATATTGGAAATCAAAACAGTTTGCCAAATATTCCAAATTTCAATCAGACAACAAGTAATGCTGAAGGTCCAATATTGATATTGTGGTTTGATGAATTTCCTAGCTATACAATATTTAGTGAAGAACTTGATATAAGAAGTGAATATAAAAATTTAAGTAGCTTAGCAAAACAAAGCTATATTTTTCCCTTTAATCAATCTCTTGCATCATCCTCTTATGAATCCTTGGATTTAACATTTAGTGATTTTGAACTTAATGAAAACGTAATTAAAAACTATGATATTAAATTTATTGAACCTATCTCAAGCATTTGTCCTTATAAAAGTTGTAATTATTCAAAGAAACTTTCAAACTTAGAGTACCTACAAGATTTATTTGCAATATTATTGAATGTCCTTGATTATAATTTTCTTTCTAACTTTACTCCAAATATTGATGACAGATTTGGTGATTTTTGGGCAGAAGATGAAAAAGTTTATGAAGATTATTGGGAAGTAGATTTTAAAACATTAAATAGCCTAACTACGAACATATCAAAGTATGATTTTATATTTGCTCATATATTTCTTCCTCATACTCCTTGGAAGTATTTTTCAAGTGGTGAAACCTACTCAATGCAACCTGATAATAGAAGATCTTTTTTCCTAGAAGAAAATTTTATAGTTTTTGAAGATAATATGTACACCACTAGGTATGAGTGGCTAAAATCATTTGAAAATAATAACTTTTTACTTGACGAATCTAGCAGACAAATAAATCAAATACTATACCTTGACTTACTTATTGGAGAAATTATAAATAATTTAAAAAATCAAGACTTGTTTGATTCAGCAACAATAATCATAGCTTCAGATCATGGTATTAATGTCAGTAAGGGAGGGTCCTATAGATCATTAGACGATAACAATTATGTTGATATATTAAATACTCCCTTGATTATAAAAACACCATTACAAAATAATACTCAAAAAGTACTTGATGTTGTTGGTAACGATTTGATATCTGATTTCTTAAAAATGATTTTATATAACGACTCTAAAGAAGAGCAGCTAAAATTACTAACAAATTACAGTAAACAACCTAAAATTAAAATACTAGAATGGGATGCTCTTCTAAGTGAATCAGACAAATATCAAATAAATGATGGCTACTTAACACTGGATAAAGATATTTTTATCGACAAAGTTAGGAAAAATACTAAATTTACAACTCAAATATTTGCCCATATAGAAAATAGCTACGGTTGGAGTGATGAACTAGAAATTGACTTAAGTAATTTAAACCTACTAAATTTAAATTTAAACGATAAAAATCTTAGCTCATCTAATCAATATTTTTATTTAAATTTTTCATTAGATACAAATGTCAAACAAGTAATAATTGAGATTGATGGTCAATTTAAATATGTTGATACCTATATCTATGAAAATAAAACACAGGTTACATTTTTATTGAATGATCTAGTAGGCCCCACTACTTTGCAGGATATAAAAATATATGAAATAAAAAATTAATTAAAAAGGCAGTGTTTTTCTTATTAAATCTAAATCTTTTTTATTATCTAATTCCATAAAATAACCATCATATTGAAAACTTTGAATATATATATCATTTTTTATTAAGTAATTTAAAAATTGAGTTGTTTGAATTTGCAAAGATTTTGTTTTGTCTAGTGACATATAATCATCATATAATTCAAGAAATGTTTTAAACCAAAAGTTATTGAAGTATAAAATACCCATAAACTGTCCTTGGACATTGCTGATATCCGTAATATTATTTCCAATGTCTAAAATTTTTCCAAATTTGTTAGTTGAGAATGATTCAAGATCTTTATATTCATGATCACCTCTGTCTTCCCACAAGCTTTTAAATCTTATATAAGATGGAACAATAAAGTTATCAATTTGCTGGTATAAATCACTAATCAGAGAATGTTCAAATAATACATCTCCATAGACAACAATAACTTCCTTTTCACTAGATAGACTTGATGCACATGAAATACTATATACCTGGTTTGTAGTTTCAAAATATTGATTAACAAATTTTTGAAATTTATATTCTGAAAAAAGTTCATTCTTGTATCCAGCAACAATACTAATATCTTCAATTTTTACTCCCGCTTTAATAAGCTCGCCTATTTGGATGTCTATTAATTTTCTATTATCAATGTCAATTAATGACTTTGGTATTTCCTGTCCTAATCGGGAACCCATTCCAGCTGTAACAATTATTACTTTCAATTTATAAAAGATTTTATAAAATCATAATCTGACATTTCTCTTTCAGGATGCCACATTAAACACAATATTTTATTTTTTTTATTTTGTACAGATAATATATTTTTATTTTGATCAGTATTTAAAACATTCCAACTCTCTTCAATTGCTGAATTATGCTTAATGGAGTAATTATTAAAACAAAGCCTTGAACCATAAGGAAGATTTTTATAATCATCCAAAATTGTAAGTTGGTATTTTTCTTTTATTTTTGTTTTATTAATAACAAACTCAATAGTTTTGTCTGTTTCAGCTAATATCTTTTGCATTCCTCTACATATTCCTAATAGAGGGATATTCTCTTTAACTGCATATTTGATTAGTGACTCTTCTACTAGCTCTCTTTGCAAGTCAAAGGGTCCTTTAGATAATTTATTTGACTTGATATCACCACCACCAGATAAGACAATCATAGATATAGCTGGAGTCGATAAATAATTTTTTAAAAGTTCAATATTATTAGGAACTGATATAACATAATCATTTTTAAAATATTCATACCAACTTGAGTCAACAGAATAAAAAATTTCATCATTTTTAATTATTGAGTTCGTAGAAATTAAAATATTTTTCATAAATTAAAATATAATTTTTTATTTTTAGGATCTATCTCTAATGTTTTAGTTTGTTGAATTTGGTTAAATAAATCATCACCAACACCAAAAACGCTTACTATATTTTTTTCAGCTGCTCTAATAGCCATGTGCGAGTTAGGTCCTCCGTATTTTGTTATAAGACCCTTAATTGGAATACTAAAAACCCAATCCCAACCTGGATCTGCGTTTGGAAGTAAGACAATTTTATTTTTAAGTCGATTCATGTTATTTTGTGAGCCTAAAATAATATTCCCTTTTGAAAGCGTATTTCCAACAAAATTTGGTTTAGTATTTAAATTTTCAAAAAACAAAAAATCATTAGAGTTAATCATTACATCGGGTAATTCAAGGTTTGTATAGTTTTCAACATAAGATATTTTTCCTGTTTCGATAAATGTTTCAAAATCTAAATCAATCAATCTAGAATTATCAAAAGTTTCTTCTTTGTTTAATTGATTTAAAGTTAGGTCTATTGCTTTTGAATACATAAATTTTGAATTTTCTCTCGAGCTAATTGTATTTTTGAATAAATCATGCCATTTTTTAGATTCTATTCTGTAGTTGTTCTTGATTAAGTAATTATCAATCTTTTTTAAAGGTTTTGTAATATCAATAGTATCTTGCTCATAATTTTTTATATTATCAATGAGGAAGTAGATGAAATCTCTTCCTTTTTGATCGATATTACTTGAATTTAAATCATAACTATTTGGCCTGATATGACCATAAATATGTACAAATTTTTTATAACTCATTTTTTTATTTTTAACATCAAGAAGATGCCTGGAAAATTGAGAAGAAATAGTCTGAAGATTATTAAGTAAGTTTTGTTTTTCTTCCAAGGTGATTACTTCATTTTGAACAAAATTATTTAGATGAGAAAAGTATATAAAAGCTAACCTAGCGTGGTGTGCAAAAGGTATAGACATATTTTTTTTGACAGCATTAATTGTTTGTTTATCTAAAAAATCCATATTGGAATTCAGTCTTTTGTAATAAGAATTTATTTTACGGTTATTTATATTTAGAATTTTTTCATAATTTTTTTCTATACTCTTCAAATCGTCGATCCAAAGATTGATTGATGACTCAGGTAAAATTTGTTTATAGTTTTTAATTAGCTTATTCTCTAAGTCGAAAATATAAGATGTTTCCGCTATCTCAAACTCTATCTTGTCATGGAATTCAGGATTGTTCTTTAATTTATCAATTTGAGAATCAATTATTAATTCACACTCCTTACTGTTTAAACTTTTAGTTAAAAAACTATTTAAAGAACCCCTTATGTCTATAAAGCATTTATTTCCAAAATTAAACATTAATTGTTGATCTACTTCACCTCTGTAGCCAAATTCTTTGCGTTGCCTATGCCAAGAATCGTTAGTAATAAAAGTTTTATACAGTGACAAAGAAAGATAATTTGGTGATTCACCAAGCATTTCGGCAGGGTTCCAATCACTCATGTTGCTCAATATAGTTTTTGACCCATAGATATTTTGATGCCTATTTTGCAACTGCTGAAATTTTCTAATATTTTTAACAAGATTTTTTTTGTTATCTTTAAGTTGGTTTTTTAACAAAAGGGGTCTAACTTGTAGCAAATTAATTTGATTATTTTTAGAAGTTGCAAATTCAATATCTAACAATTCATAATTTGTTATTTCAATAAGCTCTTTAATCAAATTTAACAATTTTTGATATTTTTTATACTTTTTGTCTAATTTGTTTACATTTTTATGAATGTAAACATTTTTTAATTCATTAGATCTACCAGATGTAACATTATCAGAACTGCTGCCTTCAGAAAAAGATATGCAAAAATACGGTGCACCATTTTGAATAAGCCTTGTAGTAATAACTCCACTAGTTTTTATATCTTTTACATAATCTTGAATGATTACTCTTTTTATTGAGGTTGTAGAGGTGTAGCTTTTTAGAACTGACTTTATTGAATGAACAACCTTGTTGAAATTATTATTATCAATAGGCCCTATAGATAGAAACTTTCCAGCACTTGATTTATGGAATGAATCTTCTGCGTCTGAATCGCTTCTAATAATAATTTGATTACTAAATTCTTTTAGTTCTCTTCTTAAATTCTTTAAATTATCTTCATCAATTGTGATAAGTTTTGGAATTTTTGCTGTTTTAATATTTCTTAAATTCCTCAGACTCTTACTTTTGCTTCCAAGTAGTATCTGTGCGATATCATTTTTGTTTCTAACTTCTTGAATTAAATCATTATTTTTGATTATCTTTAAATTAGTGTCATTTAAAATACTTGAATTAAATAAATAGGGAATATTTAGATAAAAGTAATCTTGATCAAGATTAAGAATTTTTTTTAAAACTTTTTTCTCTAAAATTACAAATCCATTAAATATATAATTATTATCTTTATAATAAAAACTCTCATTTTCAAATTTGCTTTCTTTATTTACTAAATTGGCTGAGATTATATTTTGATTTATTTCATCACTTAACAGATTGTGGAAATCTAAATCAGAAATTTTTTTATCGAGATAATTTATTATTAGTCTATCTGGAACTGTTGAAATATTATTTAAGAAAAATATTAATGAACCTAAACTTCCATAATTTATTATTTCTTTGTTAAAAATAATTTTTGGGATTTTACTTTCTTTAAAGATGGTCTCATTGGATATTAAAAAATAGTTTTCAAAAATACCTGAATCCTCGAAAAATAATTTCTTTGAATTTATTAAACTATTAAAGAAGAATTTGTTTTCCTGGTTATTACTAAAGAAAGTGTCTCCAGCTGCCAATGTTAACGATGATATTTTTTCTATTCTTTTCACAGAATTCATATTAATTATAATTCTGAAGATTCGTTTGATCATTTAAAAACTATATGAATAAAACTAGAATATTTTAATGAGACGAATAATTGTATTTATAGAAAATCAAAATTATTTTAATTTTACAAAACCTTATCTAGATGTGCTCGAAAAATTGTCTATTGAATATGAAATATTTACACTAGGAAATTTAGAAATTTTTGATATTAAAAATAAAAAAGTTTCTGTTTTCGAAAATCAAAAAATGCTTAACAAATCTCTAATAAATTTAGAGTGTGATTACTTTATCACTACAACGCCTGGGATAGGAAATTTTTATTTTGCAAAGTCTAAAATTCTACCAAAAAAGAAAAGGCCAAAATATATCTACTTTTTTCATTCTTTAGTAAGTCCAAATGAAAATTATGCTGAAAATTCATTTAATGGATACGATATAATTTTGTCACCAAACAATACAATTACGAGTCAGATTGAGCTTTTAATTAATATTAAAAAAACTCAAGTTATAACCGTTGGTTACCAGAACTTAAAAAGATGCGATAAAAATAGTAGGGATACGAATAATGTATTAATTGCTCCCTCATGGGGTCAAGATAATTTATTTTCAGATAATTTTAATAAGCAATTTTTAAACTTGATTGAAATATTACAAAACAGTGAAAAAAAAATATTTTTAAGACCTCATCCAATGGATATAGAGAATGTGACAAAACTGAGAGAAAATAAAAATACAAACCTTTATTTACCTAATAAGATCGATTTTCAGAAATTTGACTATTTGATTACTGATTGGTCAGGGATATCTTTAGAGTACTTTTATTCAACAAAAAAAATAGTAGGTTTTCTTGACACTCCAAAGAAAATAAAAAGAAAACTAAGAAATAAAGAGCTTCAATTAGATCTAATTGAAAATATGGTAAGGAATAGAATTGGTCCTGTAATTGATTTGAATAACATAGATATTAATGTTCTGTTTGATTTTGAATATAAAGTGTCTGACTATATAGAAAGCCTCTTTTCACCAGAATTTCAAAGTAAAAACGTTGAAGAAGTTTTGAGCAACATATTTAACTAGTATTTTTTTTATCTTTAAGCTTACTGATAAAACCAAAAATCATATTTTTAAAACTTTTAAAATAAATTCCTAGTGTGATTCCAGCAGCAAGTATGACTTGTAATAAATAAGAACCTGTTCCTGGATCAAGGTAATAAAGAGTACTGTTATAACTTTCGATCATAAAATTATGGTTTAACAAATTTAAGCTTATCATGTTTTTATTCAAAGACCAATTGAGCCTAAGTTTATTGTGGCCAGAGGCAGAATCGAACTGCCGACCCCTTGTTTTTCAGATATGGGCTAACCTTTTGACCTTAGTTTATTTTACATTAACTTACTTTAAATTTCGCTACTTACTTGAGGCTTTATTGAAGTAATTAGCGTATCTTAAAACAACTACCGTAACTTGATA
>MDTD01011464.1_pt1 | contig 32229 bp, 29 predicted proteins | sample 811221 | NCBI WGS metagenome assembly MDTD01 (sample SAMN05326646, study PRJNA326480) | marine metagenome | isolation source: seawater | place: Pacific Ocean: South West | collected 2011
CGACGCCCTTCCGGGAACGCCGCAAGTACGTCCCTGTAGGCTCCCTTTCGAACGTCCTGTTCTCAAGGGTCCCGGAAGGGCGTCGCGCCCTGAGCCGCTGAGCAGTGAGCCTCGGCGTCACGGTTCCATCCAACCGCGGATGGAGCGGTAGGAGCGGCTTTAGCCGCGAAAAGACTCCGCCTGCTTAGAAGGTGTAAACCACGGAGGCGGTGGTTTCCTGGTCGGTCTTGTGGGTGCCCGCCGGCACCTCGGAGTCCCGGGTCACCAGGTGGGTAAGCCGCAGCGCGAAATGGTCGTTGATGCGCGAGGTCAGCGACGTCTCGGAGCGCAGGGTGGTGTTGTCGTCGGACACCTCGGTGCTGAGATCCTGGCGGAACGAGGAGGTGTCGGTGATCTTCCATTTGTAGCTGCCGGCGAAGCGGCCGATCAGGCTCTCTTCCTTGTCGTCGCAGCTGGTGTAGGAATCCTCCGGCTCCAGGCACTCCACGCGGTAACCGGGACCGGCTTCCAGGTCCAGGGTGTGGGCCGGCGTTTCGATGAATCGGCGACCGATACCGAACGCGTAGCTGGCCTGGTACTGGTACCCGGAGAAGTTGTCCTTGTCGTAGGTGATGACGTTGAACAGGTAGTTGTTCTCGGGGAGCTTGCGGTCCAGCTTGTAGGAAGCGTAGTAGCGCTCGGCGGTGCGTTCCTGCTCGCCGTCGTCGTCCTCGCCCACCGTATTGACGCTCTCCGCCTTGGCGGTGTGGCGCCAGTCCTGTCCGTCGTAGGCCGCGTTGGCCTTGCCGACCACGGATTCGGTATCACTGTTGCCGCTTTTCAGCAGATAGGACGCTTCCACCTCGATGTCCCAGGCCCGTTCCTGCGCGGTTTCCTGATCGGTGCCTTCGTCCGCCTCCTGGGCGTGCGAGATCACGGGCAATACCGCCATGCCGCAGGCCAGGGCCAGCCATTGTTTTCGCATTACTCCTCCAGTGTTCAGTACCCGAAAAGCCTCTCAGGGTGAGGGTCAGGGGGCCAATTATGCGTAAAGGGGGCCATGGCCTGTACCCTGGAACCGCTTTTTTACATTTTCTCCACAATCGGCGCGCGCCGGGGGCCGTGGCGCTTTGGGGAACGCGGCCCCGTGCGAGTATACTGCGCGCCTTAGCGAGTTTTCAGGAGTGCTCAATGACCGCCCACCGCCGCGAACAGCTCAATGCCCTGCTCAGCGATCGTATCCTGATCCTGGATGGTGGCATGGGGACCATGATCCAGCGCCTCAAATTGAGCGAGGAAGAATACCGCGGCAGCCAGTACGCCGACTGGCATTGCGATCTCAAAGGCAACAATGACCTGCTCAGCGTCACCCAGCCGGAAAAGATCGAGCAGTTGCATCTGGACTACCTGAACGCCGGCGCCGACATCATCGAGACCAATTCCTTCAACAGTACCTCCATCGCCATGGCGGACTACGACATGCAGGAATTGGTCCGCGACATCAACCTGGCCGCCGCCCGGGTGGCGCGCCGCGCCGCCGACGCCGTGGCCACCGCCGAGCGGCCGCGCTTCGTGGCCGGGGTGCTGGGCCCCACCAACCGCACCGCGAGCATCAGCCCGGACGTGAACGACCCCGGTTTCCGGGCGGTGAACTTCGATCAGCTGGTGGCCGCTTATCGGGAAGCCACCGATGCCCTGGTACAGGGCGGCGTGGACCTGATCCTGATCGAGACCATCTTCGACACGCTCAACGCCAAGGCGGCGGTGTTCGCCGTGGACCAGTACTGCTACGAGCAGGGCATCGACCTGCCGGTGATGATCTCCGGCACCATCACCGACGCCTCCGGCCGCACCCTCACCGGGCAGACCACGGAGGCGTTCTACAACTCGCTGCGCCATGCCCGGCCGCTGTCCATCGGCCTGAACTGCGCCCTCGGCCCCACCGAGCTGCGCGCCTACGTGGAAGAGCTGTCGCGCATCAGCGAGTACCCGGTGTCCGCCCACCCCAACGCCGGCCTGCCCAATGAGATGGGCGAGTACGACCTGGACGCGGCCACCATGGCCCGGGAAATCGGCGCCTGGGCGGAGAAAGGCTTTCTCAACATCATCGGCGGCTGCTGCGGCACCACCCCGGAGCACATCGCCGCCATCGCCGAGGCGGTGCGCGACGCGGCGCCCCGGAAACTGCCTGGGATTCCGGTGGAGTGCCGGCTGTCCGGCCTGGAGCCGTGCAACATCGCCCCGGATTCGCTGTTCGTGAACGTCGGCGAACGCACCAACGTGACCGGCTCCAAACGCTTTCTGCGGCTGATCAAGGACGAGGACTACGACACCGCCCTCGACGTGGCCCGCGACCAGGTGGAGAACGGCGCCCAGATCATCGACATCAACATGGACGAGGGCATGCTGGAGTCCAAGGACTGCATGGTGCGGTTCCTGAACCTGGTGGCCGCGGAGCCGGAGATCTCCAAGGTGCCGATCATGATCGACTCCTCCAAGTGGGAGGTCATGGAGGCGGGGCTCAAGTGCATCCAGGGCAAGGGCGTGGTGAACTCCATTTCCCTGAAGGAAGGCGAGGAATCCTTCCTGCACCAGGCGCGGCTGATCCGCCGCTACGGCGCCGCCGCCGTGGTCATGGCGTTCGACGAGAACGGCCAGGCGGAGAGCCGCGACGAGAAGGTGCGCATCTGCGGCCGCGCCTACAAGCTGCTCACCGAGGAAGTGGGCTTCCCGCCGGAAGACATTATTTTCGACCCCAACATCTTCGCCATCGCCACCGGCATCGAGGAGCACAACAACTACGCGGTGGACTTCATCGAGGCGGTGGCGGAGATCAAGCGCACCCTGCCCCACGCGCTGATCTCCGGCGGCGTTTCCAACGTGAGCTTCTCGTTCCGGGGCAACAACCCGGTGCGCGAGGCGATCCACGCGGTGTTCCTGTACCACGCCATCAAGGCGGGCATGGACATGGGCATCGTCAATCCCGGCCAGCTGGCGATCTACGAGGACATTCCCGAGGAGCTGCGCGACGCGGTGGAGGACGTGGTCCTCAACCGCCGCGAGGACGGCACCGAGCGCCTCCTGGACATGGCCGAGAAGTACAAGGGCTCCGGCGACAAGGAAACCAAGAAGGCGGACCAGGAGTGGCGTTCCTGGCCGGTGGAGAAGCGCCTCGAGCACGCCCTGGTGAAGGGCGTGGCCGACTACGTGGAGGAAGACACCGAGCTGGCCCGCCAGAACGCGGAGCGCCCCCTGCACGTGATCGAGGGGCCGCTGATGGACGGCATGAACGTGGTCGGCGATCTGTTCGGCGCCGGCAAGATGTTCCTGCCCCAGGTGGTGAAATCCGCCCGGGTGATGAAGAAAGCCGTGGCCTATCTGCTTCCGTACATGGAAAAAGAGCGGGAGGAGATGGGCACCCAGGACGAATCCAATGGCCGGGTGCTGATGGCCACGGTGAAGGGCGACGTCCACGACATCGGCAAGAACATCGTCGGCGTGGTGCTGCAGTGCAACGGCTACGAGGTCATCGACCTGGGCGTGATGGTGCCCTGCGAGAAGATCCTGGACACCGCCCGCGAGGAAAAGGTGGACGTGATCGGCCTGTCCGGCCTGATCACCCCGTCCCTGGACGAGATGGTGCACGTGGCCGCGGAAATGGAGCGCCTGGGCATGGAGCAGCCGCTGCTGATCGGCGGCGCCACCACCAGCCGTATCCACACGGCGGTGAAGATCGATCCGGAATACCACAACCCGGTGGTGCACGTGGCGGACGCCTCCCGGGCGGTGGGCGTGGTGTCGCGCCTGCTCTCGGAAACCCAGCACGACGACTACGTGGCCGAGGTGAAGGACACCTACGAAACCCTGCGCGAGCGGCGCAAGCAGCAGCAGGTGGACCGCTCCCTGGTGCCGATCGCCGACGCCCGCGCCAACCGCTTCCAGCCGGACTGGAGCGATTACACGCCGCCGGAGCCCAAGGTGAAGGGCCTCAAGGTGTTCGACGACTACCCGCTGGACGAGCTGGTGGAACGCATCGACTGGACGCCCTTCTTCCGCTCCTGGGAGCTGGCCGGCAAGTTCCCGCGTATCCTCGACGACGAGGTGGTCGGCGAGGAAGCCACCAAGCTCTACAAGGACGCCCGCGCCATGCTCGACCGCATCGTCGCCGAGAAATGGCTCACCGCCCGCGGCGTGATCGGCTTCTGGCCGGCGCGCTCGGACATGGACGACATCGAGCTGTTGCGCGAGCCCGGCGACGCGGAACCCTTCATGACCCTGCACCATTTACGCCAGCAGCTGGATCGCAAGAAGAACGACAAGCCCAACTACGCGCTCAGCGACTTCATCGCCCCCAAGGACAGCGGCAAGCAGGACTGGCTGGGCGGCTTCGCGGTCACCGCCGGCATCGGCATCGACGAGCATGTGAAACGCTTCGAGGATGACCACGACGATTACAGCTCGATCATGATCAAGGCGCTGGCCGACCGCCTGGCGGAAGCCTTCGCCGAACGCATGCACGAGCGGGTGCGCAAGGAGTTCTGGGGCTACGACGCCGACGAGGCGCTCAGCAACCAGGAGATCATCTCCGAGAAATACCGGGGCATCCGCCCGGCGCCGGGCTACCCCGCCTGCCCGGACCACACCGAGAAGGCGCTGCTCTGGGAGCTGCTGGAACCGGAAAAGAACGCCGGCATGACGCTCACCGAGTCCTACGCCATGTTCCCGGCGGCGGCGGTGTCCGGCTGGTACTTCGCCCACCCGGAAGCGCGCTACTTCGGCACCGGCAAACTGGCTCGCGACCAGATGGACGATTACGCCGCCCGCAAGGGCATGGAGCGCAAGGACATCGAGCGGATGGTGCCGCACCTGCTGGGTTATATAGAGGACAGCTAGAGGGCAGTTAACAGTTAATAATTAACAGTTAACAGTTCGCGGGTGGGGCCGCGGACTGATTCCCGGGCGGTGCCCGCGCTTTGGGGTGGCGGGAAGGTTGTTGGCGTTAAAACAGCGCGGGCACGGCCTTTCCGTTCACTCGGCGCCACCCGCGCCGCTGTTCACTGTTCACTATTCACTGTTAACTCGCCCAAGTCGCCGTCGACTTGGGCGCCCTGCCCGTCCACCACGCTGTGCATGATGTCGCTGACGCCCCAGACGGCCGGAATCGCGCAGGCGCGGGCCAGGCCGGCGGCGGCGTTGAGCGGGTCGCGGCCGGCGATCACCAGCGCGCCGCCCTGGGCCAGCCAGGGCACCCAGCTCGGATCCACCTGATCCACCACCACGATGTCACCGGGCTGCAAGCGGTTCAGGGCCCAGGCGCTGCACAGCCGGCGCAAAGGCCCCGTCACCCGGCCGGGCACCAGGCCGGTGCCGCGCAGCACCGGGCTGGGCCGACCACCGCCGCCGAAGCCGAACCCGATGCGGTCCATCTTCCAGTCCGGCGCGCCGGCGTGGGCATCCTCCAGGTAGCGCACCTTGCGCTGGCCGAGCACCTCGCCGGCGGCGGAGCCGGGAATCCGGCGCTCCACCCACAGCTCCCAGAGTTCATCGAAGTACAGAAAGAACACATCGTCCCGGTGGGCGAGCAGCTTCTCCTGCACCAGCACCGCCGCCAGTTGCAGCAACAGCGCGCGCAAGCGGGCGCCGAGCAGGAAACGCAGGTCCCTGGCGTGGCGCCACTGGGCCAGCAGCGGCGCCACGGCCTCCGGCGGGGCCTCCCCGGCGGCCGCATCCAGGGACCGCCGCGCGGCGCGCAGGCTGCTCCTTTGCGCCGGTTTCTCGCACAGCGGGGCGTGCACCGGATCGGCGCCGGGGCGCAGGTCGCTGGCGTCGATGACCGTTTCGTCGCCGGCCAGCACCGCTTCCAGCACCGCCTTTTCCCGGTCGCCCAGCAGCCAGGCCAGCGGCACCGGCCCGCCCTGACGGGCCAGGCCGTCGGGCACCGTGAGATAGGACAAGGCGCCGTCCTGCCGGGCCAGCCGTTCGCCCAGGCGATCCAGGCTCATGAGGGCGCGCCAGGCCCGTTCGCGATCCAGGGCCGGCGGCCGCCAGCGGCGCAGGCGCCGCTCGATGCGCGCCAGTTCCCAGCCGCCGCGCCAGCGGAGCGCGGCCCCCGGCGGCGGCGCCGGGGCCTCGCCCTCGCCCACCGTTTCCAGGGGCTGCCAGGCCGGCGGCACCTTGTCCGCCACGCCGGGATGCCGGTCCTGCAGGCGGCGGAAGAATTCGCTGTTGGTGTAGAGGTGGCTCTGCTGGCGCCGGTAGGGTTCCACCCGGGCCAGGTCCGCCCAGCCCTGGCGCGCCGCCAGCGGCGCCCAGAATTCGGTTTTCAGCCAGCGTCCGGCCAGGGTGTACCACAGCGGCGTAAGCGCCTGATTGAACAACGCCGGGGCGGCGCGTCGGGTCCACACCTCCTTGGGCACCGGCAGGGAGCCCACCGGCAGGGTCTGCAGCAACCACAGGGTGTCGCCGTCGAAGATCCATTCGCCGGCCTGGGGCCGCTCGAAGCGACGCCGCAGTTGCTCCGCCAGGGCCAGCAGACGCGGCGCGCCGACCAGATCGTCGAGGGCGGCGTCGCTGTCGCTGCGATAGACCAGATGCCCGTGGTCGTCGAAGATCAGACGCTGGCGCCGGTCGTCGCCGTCGGTGACCCCCTCCACCACCATATGGGAAAGGTCCTGACGCAGTGGATGGCGAGTGAACAGCACGCCGGCGGCGCACTGACGCGGCAACGCCTGCACCACCACCTGTTCCGGTGGCTCGGTGCGGCGGAACAACGACGACAGCGCCGCCGCCAGGGCCTCGTCGGAATCCAGATTGACCAGGCTTTCCCGCTGCGAAGCCTCGTTCATGGCCCCCTGGTGCAGCACCCAGTAGCGTTCACCGTTGAACATGCGCGGCAAGCCGCGCAGCTCACGCACCAGCGCCGCCGTGTCCAGGGCCAGCACCGCCTCGCGACTGATGCGCCAGCTCGGCGGCACCGGCAGCCCGGACGCCGCCCAGCGTTGTACGTTCTCGCTCCCCCGCTCGTCGGCGGCCAGTACTTCAATGCTCATGCCGTTGGACAGTTCTTTGGATATGAATGGTTATCGGCGCGCGCGCCGGACCAGCGCCAGACCGCCCCGATAAAGCAGCGGCGTGAGCACCAGCGTCCCCCCCACCAGAACCACGGCGATACCGCCGAACAGCACCGGTGCCTTCATCAGCGTGCTCATCAGCGAGTCCTGCCAATAAAAGAACCATTCGTGCTCGGCGGGAAACAACCAGATATGAAAGCGGTAAAACACCGCCGTGGGCCCGGCAACGACCAGCCAACCTACCATAGCCAGCAACGGCGTCACAGCGACCAGCGCCCGGGCTCGCCAACCGGGCGGCGGCCGCGCCGCCCTGGCCCAGGCCAGGGGCAGCCACAGCACCGCCGCCACCAGCAGCGCCCAGCGGCCAAGGTCGATCAGATGGGCCACGTCCCGGAGGTGCAGCACCTCGGCATGGCGCAGCAGCGGAATGTCACGTCCCTGGCGATCCCGGTAGGACAACGCCGCCAGGCCCCGGCCGCCATCGTGCACGGCGACGCGGATATCGTGGAACAGGGCCTGGTGTTCGGCGGCGTCCAGATACTGGAAATCGCGCCGGTGATAGCGGTTCAGCGGGGCGTATTCGTCGATATGGGGGCCGATGTCCAGGGCGTCGTACCAGAACGGGTAGCCGTAATCGGCCCGCGCATAGAGGCCCCAGGTGATCCCCAGGGCCAACGCCACGGTGGTCAGGCCGTAGGCGAACCAGGCCGCCAGGGACAGGGCCTTCATTCAGCGTGTCAGAGTGGCCCGCAGGGAGGCGGTGCCGGGCTTGTCGCCGGCGCTCATCTCCATGGTGGCCAGGGTCAGGCCCTTCTGTTCCAGGGACTGCAGCCACATCAGCATGGGGCTGGCGGGCTGGTTCTCCAGTTGCACGCGCACGGATTCATTGCCGTTGGGGGTAAAGCCGCGCAGGGTGAGGCCGTAGGACTGGGCCGAGCGGCTGATGTTGCTGACCCAGTTGCTGCCCAGTTGCTCGCCACCGCCGGAGCGATTGCCCCGGGCGGCGCGCACCGCGTCGGCGTTGCTTTCGATCCAGGCCAGGGTCTGCTGGTTGGCGATGTAGCGCTGGCGGGCGGATTCCCGCGCCTCCCAGCTGGGCTGCCAGATCAGCCAGTAGACCACCGCCACCGCCAACAGGGCGGCGAGCAGTTGCAGGATGCGCTGCTCGCGGGTTTCCCGCTCCTGGTACCAGGCCACCGCCGGGGCCAGTTTCTTGTCCAGTTCATCGCGCAGCTGTCGTACTTTCTGGTTCATCCGGCCTGCTCCACCTTGACCCGCGCGGTGACGCCGCTGGCGCCGTTACGGTAGTTGGCGATGGTGGCCTGGACGCCCTTCTCGCGAAGCGCGGTCTGCAGTTTCTCCACCTGGTTGTATTCCTTGGCGCCCAGATCCAGCAGCAGGCTGCCGTCGCGCTGGTCGAACTGGATGCGCTTGGGCTCCACCTCGCTGGCGCCCAGGGTGGACGCCACCGCCGGCAGCACCGCGAACAGCGTGCCGCCACCGCCCTCGCCGCCGCTGCCCAGCCGCGCCAGGCGCGCCTCGAACTGGCGGCGCAGGCCGGAGGTGGCGCGGTCGCCGGGGAACAGGGACTGGTACAGCTCGGCGGCGTCGGCGAAGGCCTGGTCGGCGGCCTGCTGGTAGCGCCATTGCTGGGCCCAGACCGCCGCCAGGGCGATCAGGAACACCGCCGCCGCCAGCCCGGCCACCGGTTTCCACGGCGCCCAGGGGGACGGCCCGCTGCGCTGGCTCTGGCGCGCCGCGTAGGGGCCCTGCAGCACCTCCACGCCACGGTCGGCGGCGAGGCCGGCGCGCAGCCGGTCGCACAGGGTCAGGTCGTCCTCCAGCCGGGTGAAGGGCCGCTCCTCGTCGTGGTGCAGGGCGATCAGCGCCTCGCGCTGGTCGGCGTCGGCCACCAGCGCCTGGTCGCGCTCCAGGATCAGGCCGCCCCAGTGATCCACGGTGATCAGCACCGGGGTCTCCGGGGCCAGCAGGTCGGCGTCCACCCGCAGCCGGGCGGCGCGCACGCCGGCCTCGCGGCAGGCGGCCAGCAACGCTTCCAGGGCCTCCCGGTTGATCACCGCCACCGGGTAACGGCCGTGCTCCGCCTTGCCGGTGGCGAACCACAGGGCCTCCGGCGGCTCCAGCAGCTGCTCCTCGAGCAGATACGGCAACACCCGCTGAAGGTGGCGGGCCTGCTTGCGGCTCAGGGTCACCCCGGTGAGCAACGCCTCGGCGCTGGTCACCACCAGGTCCACGGCGGCGCCGGCCCGTTCGTTGAGGGCCTGGGCCAGGGTCAGGCGCTCCGGCGTCTCGCCGGCGCCCGCCTGGTACAGCACCGTCGCCTCCTCGAGGCCGGCATCCCGGTACCGGCTGAATGCCCCCGGGGCCAGATAGATCAAAGCTGATTCGGCCAAAATTCCCGTCCTTTACGTCCCTGGAATACTGTCTATCACATTGTTGTTGTCATCGCCCGCATTGTAGAAGGGATTGCAGGCCGGTTCGAGCGGCGCCAGCAGCGGCTTGACCTGGCGGCTGTACACCCGGGTGCCGTCGGCGCCGCCGGCGGCGGCCCGCCGCACGCGGCTGACCAGACGGCTCAGATCACCGTTCACTTCCACGTCCACCATGATCTGGAAATACTCGCTGGCCACCCCGAGACGCTCGCTGAGCGCCTGGCGCTGTTCTTCCTCCAGACTGGCGAAGGGTTCCTCCTGCATCAAGGTGCCCACGTCGGCGATGGGCTCCTCCTGGCGCAGCCGCACCACCGCCTCGGCGGCTTCGCCGCCGGCGTAGGGGCCGAGCACCGCATCCAGTACCGGCTGGGGCGCGGTGTTCAGGTTCAGGGTGGTGTCCGTGGGCAACGCCGTGAACAGCCCCCACATGGCCGGGTCGGGAAACAGGTCGGCGACCTGGAAATCGCGCAGCGCGCGCAGCTCGCTTTCGTGGGCCACCGGCATGTTGGGGGTACGGCGCAGCCGGTACTCCGCGTCCTCGGCGCCTTCCACGGCGTCGACGATGTTGTTGCTGTCGATCCAGTCCGCCATCTGGTTGGCCAGCAGGCTGGCCTTGGCCGGATCCGGCAGGGTCTGTTCCAGCAGCCGCTGGAGCATGTCCCGGGCCTGGTCGTCGCGCTGGAAACCGGTGCCCTGGGCCTCCACCAGCCAGTTCAGGTTGAAGCGGCCCTGCAGGTCCTGAACGCTGGCGCTGAGGATGGCGTCCTCGTAGGGCGTGGGGGTCAGTTCCACCGCCCATTGCTCCTCCACGCAGTCGTCCACCTGCTGGTTTTCCTGGCGGTCGCCCTCCAGGTCGTCGTTAAGGCCCTGCACCGCCACCACCTCGGCGGCCATGGCGTACTGATAGCGCTTGTCCCACTGAAGCAGGTTCTCGGTGCGGGTGCGGAAGCGGTCCTGGCGGAACATCACCTCGGTGGTGATGGCCGCCAGGATGGCGAACAGCATCAGCACGATGATCAGGGCCATGCCCCGCTGCCGGGCCCGGCTCGCTCCCCTCAAGCCGCCCATGGGTTCACCACCGTGCGGAAGAAGCGGTGCAGCCGCTCGCCGCTTTCCAGTTCGATTTCCACCTCCACGCTCTTGGGCAAACGCTGCTGCCACACCGGCGTGTTCATCAGCGCCGGTTCCGGCCAGAATTCCAGCCAGCCCCATTCGCCGTTCTGGGTGCGGTCCAGGTAGCGCACCTTGAAGCGCTCCACGTCCTTGAGCAGCACGTCCTCCTGGTATTCGGTGGCCACGTTGGTGTCCAGCACCGGCCAGTAGCGGCGGTACAGGGTGTGCCCCTCCAGGGCGTACACCACCCGCTGCATCTCGCTGCGGCGGCGCAAATGGAAGGGGTTGGACCAGCCCAGGCGGGTGAACTCCACGTAATCGTCCCGGCCGAAGATGGCCGGCTGGGGGTCGCCGTAGGGGTCGCGCACCGGCCGCGCGATCAGTTGCTCGAAGTCCAGGGTCAGGTAGGTCACCGCACGCTGGGCGTTTTCCAGCTCGGTGGCGCCCTCACTGAGCATGTCCCGGTTGGCCAGCGCCCGGTTGAGGAATTCCACCGCCAGGACGTACATCATCGCGAAGATGGCGATGGTGACCAGCACCTCGAGCAGGGTGAAGCCCCGCGCCCGTCGCCGCATCATCATCCCCCCGTCAGATCCTGGCTGCCGCTGCCGCCGCCGTCGGCGCCGCCGCCACCACCCGGTTGCTGGAACTGGTTATTGTCGTCGGCGGGCCTGCCGATCAGGCTGGCCAGGGTGTACATGGGATCCCGTTCCTGGTCGTCGATGATCTCGCCCACCTCGATGTCCACCCGGCGGGTATCCGGGTAGGGACCGGCGCTCACGGTACTGCGCACCCACCATTCCCGGTCGCCCCGGGTCACGGTGGTGTCATTGGTGCCGGTTTCCGGCCATTGCTGGTACACCTGCATCTCCACCAGCTTGTCGGCGGCCACCATGTAGGCCCGGCGGGTGTCGTCGATGCTGCGGTAGGCCACCGCGCTGGCGCCCAGGGTCTGGCTGAGGGTGACCATGGCCAGGGCCAGGATGGCCACGGCCAGCACCACCTCCACCAGGGTGAAGCCGCCCTGGCGCCGGCGTCCCGCGAACCGGGTCATCGGTCGTCTCCCAGAAAGTCGTCGTCGATCAGTTGATCGTCGTCGTCGGGCTTGTCGTCCGGGGCGGTGAGCGCCTCTTCCGCTTCCTCGTTGTCCGGATCGCGCACCTTGCCCAGGGCGCTGAGCCGGCGGCGGGTTTCCAGGTCGATGCCGTCGCTGGAACGCAGGGTGAAGGTGATCGGCGTGGTCTCGCCGCTGGGGAAGAAGAACACCTGGGGCAGGATCTCGTCCTGCTCGTCGTCGTCCTCCCCGGCGCGTTCCTCGGCGCGGGCGCGTTCCTCGTCGAGCAGACCGCCCTGCCCCTGTTCCTCGCCGCCGCCGAACGGGTTGTCGGACACCAGGCGTTCGGCCACCTGGTCCAGGCCCATGCGTTCTTCCTCGTCACTGGGCAGATCATCCAGCTGCCAGGTGAGTTCCAGACCGGCGGGCAGGCGGCGCGCCTGCAGCCCATTGCCCTGGGCGGGCACGAACTGGCGCTCGCCCACGTCGTAGACCAGCGGCGTCCAGCCCCGCTCGGTGAGGCGCAGGGCCATCAACCTGCCACCGAACAGGCTCTGCTCGTTGAGCAGGGTCAGGGTGTCGGACAGCTTGGCCACCTCGCCATCCAGCTGGCGCTCGTCGTCCATCCACACCGGGACCACCAGCACCGCCAGGGAGAGCATGGCGATCAGGCCGACCACCACCAGGATTTCCAGCAGGGTGAAGCCCCCTTGCCGGAGGCCCCCCGGGACGCCGCGCCGTACCCCCATGACCGGGATCAGCCGTCGCTGTCGCGCCAGCTGATGTCGGCGTCGGTGCCGTCACCGCCCTCGGCGCCGTCCGCGCCCAGGGAATACAGGTCGAAGGGGCCGTCCACGCCGGGGCTGATGTAGACGTAGTCATTGCCCCAGGGGTCCTCCGGCAGGCTCGGCAGGTAGCCGCCTTCCGGCCATTTCTTGGCGGACGCCTGGCGCTCCACCAGGGCGTTGAGGCCCTCCTCGGTGCTCGGGTAGGTGCCGTTGTTGAACTTGTACATGTCGAGCTGCTGCACGATGCGCGACATGTTGGTCTTGGCGATGTCGACCTTGGCCTGTTCCCCCTGGCCGATCACGTTGGGCACGATCATGGCCGCCAGCAGGCCGATGATGGCCACCACCACCATGATTTCCAGCAGGGTGAAACCGCCCTGCGCGCGTTGCATCGTTTTCATGAGTCACCTTTTGGTATTGTCTGGAATTACATCCCTGTCGGGTGGGCCCGCGCGGGCCCGACCTACCCCGCCATGAAATTGTTCATCTGCATGATGGGCAGCATCACCGCCAGCACGATCAGAATCACGAACCCGGCCATGACCAGCAACATCAGGGGCCCCAACAGTCCCACCATGGTTTGGACCGTGCTGGTCAGTTCCCGTTCCTGATAGTCCGCCGCGCGGGTGAGCATGTTGTCCAGCTCGCCGCTGGCCTCGCCGCTGGCGATCATCTGCACCAGCATGGGCGGGAAGTAGCCGCTTTGCTCCAGGGCCCGGCTCAGGCTGCCGCCCTCGCGCACCCGGGCGGCGGCGGTGACCACCGCTTCGCGGATCGCCAGGTTGCCGACCACCTGGGCGGCGATGAACAGGGCGTCCACCAGGGGCACGCCGGAACGGCCCAGAATGCCCAGGGTACTGGCCAGGCGGGCGCTGTCCGAGGCGCGCATCATGGTGCCGATCAGCGGCAGGCCGGCCAGGCGCCGGTGCACGCGCATGCGGAACGCCGGTTCGCGCATGGCCCGGGAGAAGGCGATGGCGCCACCGATCACCACCAGGGCCAGCAACCAGCCCCAGGCGCGCACGAAATCGCTGAGCGCGATCACCGCCACGGTGATGAACGGCAGGGCCTGATCCCGGTTGGCGAACACCGCCACCATCTTGGGCACCACGAAGGCCATCAGGAAGCCGATCACCAGGGCCGAGAATATCATGATGAAGGCGGGGTAAATCATCGCCTGGCTCACCGAGCGGCCGGTGTCGTCCCGGGTTTCCAGGTAGTCGGCGAGCTGCTCGAGCACCTGCTCCAGGTGGCCGCTCTGCTCCCCGGCGGCCACGGTGGCGCGGTACATTTCCGGGAAGGCGCGTGGGTACTCGGCCAGGGCGTGGGCCAGACTGTAGCCCTCCAGGACCTTGCCGCGCACCGCCAGGATGATCTTTTCCACCCGCACCTGGCCGGCCTGCTTGGCCACCGCCGAGAGCGCCTGCTCCACCGGCAGGCCGGATTTCAGCAGGGTCGCCAACTGGCGGGTGATCAGGGCCTGCTCGCCGCCCTTGAGCTTGCCGGTGGCGGACAGGCGCGCGGACAGCCCGCCGCCGGCCTGGCGGTCCTTGGCCTCGGACACTTCCAGCGGCACCCAGCCCTTGTCGCGCAGCTGCTGGCGGATCTGCCGGGCGCTGTCCGCTTCCAGGGTGCCGCGCTTGACCTTGCCCCGGTGATCCAGGGAGCGATATTCGAACGCGGGCATCAGTCTTCCTTCGTGACGCGCAGCACTTCTTCGATGCTGGTGTCGCCGGCCAGCACCTTGCGCCAGCCGTCCTCGCGGATGCTCGGCGTCAGGGTGCGGGCGTGCCGGGTAAGCCGCAGTTCGCCGGCGCGTTCATGGATCAGCTCGCGCATGGCGTCGTCGATCACCACCAGCTCATAGATGCCGGTCCGGCCCCGGTAGCCCTGGTGATTGCAGTGTTCGCAGCCGGTGGGATGGTAGAGGGTGGCCTCCTGGTCCGGCGCCAGGCCGAGCATGCGGCGCTCGCTGTCGCTGGGCTGGTAGGGCTGTTTGCAGTCGTCGCAGAGCACCCGCACCAGGCGCTGGGCCAGCGCCCCGAGCAGGGAGCTGGACAGCAGGAATGGCTCGATGCCCATGTCCTGGAGCCGGGTCACGGCGCCCACGGCGGTGTTGGTGTGCAGGGTGGACAGCACCAGGTGACCGGTGAGCGACGCCTGCACGGCGATCTCGGCGGTTTCCAGGTCGCGGATCTCGCCCACCATCACCACGTCCGGGTCCTGGCGCAGGATCGCCCGCAGGCCACGGGCGAAGGTCATGTCCACCTTGGTGTTGACCTGGGTCTGGCCGATGCCCTCGAGCTGGTATTCGATCGGGTCCTCGACGGTGAGGATGTTGCGCGAGGCGTCGTTCAGTTCGGTGAGCGAGGCGTACAGGGTGGTGGTTTTACCGGACCCGGTGGGGCCGGTGACCAGAATAATGCCATGGGGCTTGTGGATCAGCTCGCGCATGTGCGCGTCGCACACCTCGCCCATGCCCAGGTGCGCCACCTGCAGGCGCCCGGCCTGCTTGTCGAGCAGACGCAGCACCACCCGCTCGCCGTTGCTGGACGGCATGGTGGACACCCGCACGTCCACGTCCCGGCCGCCCAGGCGCAGGGAGATGCGGCCGTCCTGGGGAATCCGCTTCTCGGCAATATCGAGGCGCGCCATTACCTTGATGCGCGACACCAGCAGCGGCGCCAGCTCCCGCTTCGGGGTGAGCACCTCGCGCAGCACGCCGTCCACGCGCATGCGCACCACCAGGCGTTTCTCGAAGGTCTCGATGTGGATATCGGAGGCGTTCTCGCGGATCGCCTCCTGGAACAGGGCGTTAATGAGCCGGATGATGGGCGCGTCGTCTTCCTGCTCCAGCAGGTCGGAGGTCTCCGGCAGGGAATCCGCCAGACTCGCCAGATCCAGCCCTTCCAGGTTGTCGGCGGCTTCGGCGGCGGCGCCGCGCTGCTGCTCGTAGGTCAGCGCCATGGCGGAGCTGAAGGCGCCCTCGTCCAGCTTGACGATGGGCGGCAGCCCGCCAAGCCAGCGCTGCACCTCGGCCAGCGCCTGCAGCGACACGTCCTGGCGGCAGCACAGTTCCCGGCGGCCGTCCTTTTCCCGCAACAGCACCCCGAAACGGCGCGCGAAACCGTAGGGCAGCAACTGGGGCCCGCCGGCGTCTTCCATGTCCTCGGATTGCTCGACCACTGCTTCGCTCATAACCCTCAATACCTTTCCATCAGGATTTCAACGATCTCGCCGTTACCGTCGGAGAGATCCAGGAACTGGAAGCCGGCGTGGTATTCGCCCGGTTCATCCAGCGCCTCGCTCCACACCACCCTGGCGTTGAAGCTCATTGTATTCATTCCGCCGATCTGGTCGGGCAGCACCATGCCCAGCTCAAGATGCTCGCCGGGGGCCATGTCCCGGCGCAGCAGCAGCTTGAAGCCGCCGGCGCTGAGATTGATCAGCCTGCCCACATTACCACCGGTGCCGCGATCGAACACCACCAGTTCATGGAACATCCGCTTGCGCGGCCAGCGGCGCCGTTCCCGGCGCTCGCCGTCACCGCCCTCCTCGTCCCGGCGGCGCAGCATGAACACCACGCCGGTGAAGACGCCGCCCTCGCGGACCACCGGGTTGGCGTGGACGCGTAACGCTAACGGCTCTTCATGACCGTATGGATACAGGTCCAGATCGTCCTCCCAGTGGTGGCCCTCGGCGCACGGCGCCAGCACCGGACAGTCCCGCCAGTCCGGGGCCTCGCCATCGGCGCCGCCGAACAGCAGCGCGGTCACCGGCCGGTTGAGCAACGCCTCCCGGTCCACGTTGAGCAGCGCCGCCGCGGATTCGTTGCAGAAGCTCACCCGCCCCTCGGCGTCCGCGCCCACCACCGCCTCGCCGAGCGCGTGCAGCAGGCGCTCGTTCTCGTCCTTGAGCCGCTTCATCTGCACCACGGCCTGCTGGAGCTTCCGACGTTGCCGGTCCAGTTCCAGGAATACATTGACCTTGGCGTCAAGGATCTGTTCATCCACGGGCTTGAACAGATAATCCACCGCCCCGGTCTCGTAGCCCTTGAAGACGTATCTCTGCTCCTTGGAGATGGCGGTGACGAAGATGATCGGGATGTGGCGGGTCTTGCGGTTGCGGCGCATCAGCTGCGCCACCTCGAAGCCGTCCATTTCCGGCATCTGAACGTCGAGCAACACCAGGGCGAAATCGTGCTTCAGGGCGAGCGCCAGGGCCTCGTTGCCGGACTGGGCCATGACCAGATTGCGGCCCTCCCCCTCCAGCAGCGCCTCCATGGCGACCAGGTTCTCCCGGTGATCATCGACGACCAGGATGTTCTGTTTTTTCATTGCGCGACCCAACCAAGCTTTCCGCGAGATACGGCCCGATGCGCTCCAGGTCCAGGATGGTTTCCACCGCCCCCTTGGCGATGGCCGCCTCCGGCATGGCCGGGGCTTCGCTGCTCTGCGGCGACTGGGCCAGGGTCGGTCCGCCGCGACGGCGGATGTAGTCCAGACCCTCGGAGCCGTCTTCGTTGGCGCCGGTGAGGATCACGCCCAGAACCTGCCTGCCGTAGACATGCCCCGCCGAGAAGAACAGTTCATCAATGGACGGCCGGGAAAAATGCACGGGCCGATAAATGGTCAACGCGATGGTGTGGTCCGCGTCGACCAGCATGTGATATCCCGGTGGCGCCACATAGACGTGCCCCGGACGTATCCTTTCCTTATCTTCCGGCGCCACCACGGGCAGCCGGGTATATTTCTGCAGCAGCCAGGCCAGGCGGTTGTCGGAGCTGGCGTTCTGGTGCTGGACCAACATGATGGCCGCGGGAAAGCGCTCCGGCAAGCTGGAAAGAATGCTCGAATAGGCATTCAGTCCTCCCCAGGACGCTCCCATGACCACCGCTTGGATCGCTTCCCTCATGGCTCGGCGCCGCGCCGGCGGCGCGGACCTACTGGTCGCCGCCGCGGTTACGTTTCTCCGCCTCGTAGGCGGCCCGGTGCGCCTGGGCCTCCTTGAGCTTGGCCTGCAGCTCGCGGCGCTGGTGGTCCAGTTGCAGGAAGAAGTTCACCTTGCTTTTCAGGATCAGCGGATCCAGCGGCTTGAACAGGTAATCCACGGCGCCGGCCTGGTAGCCCCGGAACACGTATTTCTTTTCCTTGCTGATGGCGGTGACGAAGATGATCGGGATGGTCTGGGTATCCTTGCGCTGGCGCATCAACTCCGCCACTTCGAAGCCGTCCATGCCGGGCATCTGCACATCCAGCAGGACCAGGGAGATGTCTTCCTTGAGCAGAATGCGCAACGCCTCCTGGCCGGACTCGGCTTTCAGCAGGGTGCGCCCTTCCTCTTCCAGAATGGCTTCCAGGGAGACCAGGTTGGCGGGTTGGTCGTCGACCAACAGCAGTTTCTGCTCGATCATGCGTTTTCTCGAATTCAGGCGTTATGACGCGGTTGTCGCTTGCGGAAAATCCGCATCGGTTTGTTGACCACCTCGAAGGCGTCCTCGTCGCCGCTGAACCGCAGGCTCTCCTTGGTGCCGAGACACAGGTAGCCGCCCAGATCCAGGCTGTCGTCGAACAGCCGGAACACCCGTTGTTGCAGGGAGCGGTCGAAATAAATCAGAACGTTGCGGCAGAGTATCACATGCATTTCGCCGAACACCTGATCGGTGGCCAGGTCGTGGTCGGCGAACACGATATTGCGTTTCAGGCGCTGCTCCATGATCACGCTGTCATAGCGGGCGGTGGCGTAATCGCTGAGCGAATGGCGCCCGCCCGCGCGCCGGTAGTTGTCGGCGTACTGCTTGAAGGCGTGGATCGGGTAGATGCCCTTCTTGGCCGCCGCCAGCACGTTCTTGTCGATGTCGGTGGCGTACAGCATGGCGCGCTCGTAGAGACCTTCCTCCTCGAGCAGGATGGCCATGGAATAGATTTCCTCGCCGGTGGCGCAACCGGCGTGCCAGATCTTGATGAACGGAAAGGTCTTGAGCACCGGCACCACTTCCTCGCGGAACGCCCGGTAGAACTCCGGGTCCCGGTACATCTCGGTGACATTGACGGTGAGGTCGTTGAGCAGGGTGACGAAGAACTGGCGGTCGCGCAGCACCCGGTCGGTCATCTGCAGCACCGTGGAAAAGCCGGACATGGTGAGCCGGTGCATGATGCGCCGGCGCATGGAGGCCTGGCTGTAGGAGCGGAAATCGTAGCCGTACAGCTGGTAGATGGCCTCCAGCAGCAGGCGGATCTCGATGTCCTCCAGGTGCACCTGGTCGTCGCTGATGGCCTGTTCCGTTTCCACGGGCGGCTCTCCGTTCATTTATGCAGCCACACCCGCATCAGCGAGGTGAGCTTGCTCATGTCGATGGGTTTGGAGCAGTAGTCGTTGGCGCCCGCGTCCAGACACTTGGCGCGGTCGTCCTTCATCGCCTTGGCGGTGAGCGCCAGGATCGGCAGCGTGGTGAAGCGTGGCTGCTGGCGAATCCGCCCCATGGCCTCGTAACCGTCCATCTCCGGCATCATGATGTCCATCAGCACGATGTCGAAGCCCGGATCCCGTTCCAGGGTCTCCAGGGCTTCACGACCGTTGTTGGCGAGGCTGATGTCGAAGCCCAGCTCCTCCAGCTGGGCGGACAGCGCGTAGATGTTGCGCATGTCATCGTCCACCAGCAGCAGGCGCTTGCCCTCGAAGATGTCGTCGCGGTGCTCGATCATCTCCGGGTTGCCGCGCCGGTGCGAGGGCAAGGTGGATTCCAGCCAGTGCAGGAACAGGGACGCCTCGTTGAGCAGCCGCTCGTGGGAGCGCTCGGTCTTGAGAATGATGCGGTCGGCGTACTTGCGCAGCCGTGCTTCCTCTTCCCGGGTCAGGTCCTTGCCGGTGTAGATCACCACCGGCACCGCCTCGTACTGGTCGTTGGCGTGCAGTTTCTCGAGCAACTCGAAGCCGCTCATGTCCGGCAGCGTGAGATCCAGAATCATGCAGTCGTAGACGGTGTCGCCGAGGGCCGCCAGGGCATCGGCGCCGCTGGTCACCGCGGTGATCTGCACGCCCTTCTGATCGAACAGCTCGCGGATGCTCTCGTGCTGGATTTCACTGTCCTCCACCACCAGCAGGCGCCGCACATTGGTCTCGATGGCGGTTTCGATCTTGGCGAAGGCGCTGAGGATCTGCTCCTGATTCACCGGCTTGGTGAGAAAATCGATGGCGCCCAGTTCCAGCGCCTTCTTGCGCTCGTCCTTGCCGGACAGGAAATGCACCGGGATGTCCTGGGTACGCGGGTCGGCCTTGAGCTTTTCCATCACTTCCCAGCCGTCGATACCGGGCAGGCCGATGTCGAGGATGATGGCGCTGGGCCGGTAGCGGCGGGCGTACTCCACACCGCTCTCGCCGTCGGTGCAAATGTGGCTTTCCAGGCCGTAATCCGCGGCCAGATCCACCAGCACGTTGGCGAATTCCTTGTCGTCCTCCACCACCAGCACGGTCTTCTCGCGCACCACGTAGTCCTCGTCCGGCTCGGCCAACGGCAGGTTCGGCGCGGTGTGGGCCTCGGCGTTGGCGCCCACGTCCATGTCCTCGTCCAGGCGCGGCTCGCTCTCCGCCGCGCCGGCCTCCGCCTCGCCTTCCGGCAGGTAGAGCATGAAGGTGGCGCCGGTGCCCGGGCCGTCACTGTGCAGGCTGATCTCACCGCCCAGCAGCCGCGCCAGCTCCCGGGAGATGGTCAGGCCCAGGCCGGTGCCGCCGTACTTGCGGCTGGTGGTGCCGTCGGCCTGCTGGAAGGCCTCGAAAATGAGTTTCTGTTTGTCCTCGGGTATGCCCACGCCGGTGTCGGTGACCGCGAATTTCAGGGTGCGGGCGCGGTCCAGGCGGCCGGGCACCCGCTCCTCCGGGCCGGGACGGTGGATGCCCAGGGTCACGGAGCCGTCCTCGGTGAACTTGAGGGCGTTGGAGAGCAGGTTCTTGATGATCTGCTCCAGACGCTGGCGGTCGGTGTAGAAATGCTCCGGCAGGCCCTCGCCCAGGTCGATTAGGAACTCCACGCCGCGGTTCTCGGCGATGTGGGTGAAATGCCGGCGGAAATGGTCGCCCAGCTCGCGGGGCGCGATGGGGTCCACCATCACGTCCATCTTGCCCTCCTCGATCTTGGAGATATCGAGGATGTCGTTGATCAGCGATAGCAGGTCGGAGCCGGCGGAATGGATCACCTGGGCGTGCTCCACCTGCTTCTCGTCCAGGTTGCCCTTCTTGTTCTGGCCCAGGGCGTTGGACAGGATCAGGATGGAATTGAGCGGCGTGCGCAGCTCGTGGGACATGGTGGACAGGAACTCGGACTTGTACTTGGAGGACAGTTCCAGCTCCTTGAGCTTGTCCTCCAGTTCCTGATGCAGCAGCTCCAGTTCCTTGTTCTTGTCGGCCATTTCCGACTTCTGCTCGCCGAGCAGCTTGGCCTGGGCCTCCAGCTCCTCGTTGGTGACCCGCAGTTCCTCCTGCTGGGCCTGCAAGGACTCCTCGGAGGCGCGCAGGGCCTGGGTCTGGGATTCCAGCTCCTCGTTGATCGCCTTGAGCTCTTCCTGCTGCTGCTGCAGCCGGGACTCCGAGGCGGACAGCTCCATGGCCTGCTCTTCCAGGTCCTGGTTGACCCGCGCCATCTCCTCCTTCTGCTGCTCCAGGGCACTCGCCTGCTCCTGGGTGCGCGCCAGCATGGCGGCCAGGCGCAGGCGGCTCTGGGCGCTGTGCAGCGCCACCGCGATCACCGCCGCGCCCTGCTCCAGGAACTGCAGCTCCGCGTCGCTGAGCGGCTGGAACGAGCCGATCTCCAGCACGCCCTTGAGCTCATCCTCGTGGATCACCGGCAGCACCACCACGTTGCGCGGCACCGCCTTGCCGGTGCCGGAACCCACCACCATGTAATCCTCCGGCACCTCTTCCAGGACGATGCTCTTCTTCTCCAGGGCGCACTGCCCCACCAGGGACTCCCCCAGAGCGAACTCGTTGGCCAGTTGCTTGCGGCGCTGCATGGCGTAGGCGCTGCTCAGGCGCAGGGTGCCGGCCTCCTGGTCGAAGGCGTAGAAAGCGCCCACCTGGGCCTCCAGGGTGGGCACCAGATAACCGAGCAGGTTGCGGCCCAGCTGCTCCAGGGTCATCTCCCCGCGCAGCAGGGCGTTGAGCTCCGCCAGTTGATTCTTGATGCGCTCCTGGCGGCGATCCGCCTCGGTGCGCGTCTTCAGGGAATCGCGCATCTTGCGGATGGCGCGGATCAGGTGGCCGGTCTCGTCACGGCTGTCACTGCCGATCTCGGTGTCCCAGTTGCCGTCGGCGATGCTGTCCGCGGCGCTCACCGCGTCCTCCAGGGGGCGCGTGATGGCGCGGGTGACGCGCAGCGCGATCAATCCCAGCAGCGTGAAGGCCACGCTGCCCAGGGCCAGGCCGATCAGCTGGGTGCTTTTGTTGTCCTCGCGGCTGGCGTTCAGGGTTTCCCGGAATTTCTGGTAGCGCTCCTGCTCGAATTCCCCGTGGGCTTCCTCGTAGGCGTCTTCCAGACGCCGCATCTCGTTGAATTCCTCGTAGCTGTTGATCATCGACATGGGGTCGTCGATGAGCGCTTGGGCGACGCCGTTGGCGGTGTTGATGTAGCGGATGAAAGCGGCGCGCAGATCGTCCACCGACTCGCCCAGCTTGGGGTCCAGCCGCTCGATGTCGCCGAGCCGCTCCAGGAACACGTCGGAACGCTCCCGGGCCTCGTCCAGCAGGCTCGGATCCACCCGGGTCACGGCGTCGTTGTAGGCGCCGCTGATCGCCAGAAACTCCACGTTGTTGGCGTTGACCAGCTCCAGCACCGGGAAATCGTGGTTCTCCACCTGCTGCAGGTGGTGGATGTTGGTTTCCGCGATGTAATAGCTGTAGAGGAAATAGGCGAGGAAAAGGAAGACCCCCAATGCCGCCACGGACAGGATTTTCAGCCGCACGGACAGATTGTTCAGCCAGCTCATCGATGTGTCCCCATGATCGCGCCCCCAGGCGCTCTTATTATCGTTCCGGCCCTCCGGGATCGGATTAAAGTATCAGAAGGTCCCGGTGGGGCAAAGACGGCAGCGGCCGGTACCGCGCACGCAACGCTCGGATTATAAAGGGGAAACACCGACCTGGAAGGCGGTCACGCCAAGACTGTGAAGCCGGTCACTGCGAATTCCTTCGCATTGGACGGACCATCTCGGAGAAAATACTGGAAGGTGGTGCGGGTAGCCGGACTCGAACCGGCATGGCCATACGGCCGAGAGATTTTAAGTCTCTTGGCCTAAATCCTCCCTAACTCAGAGCACTCTCGAATCATTAAAGTTCCTATCGGATACCTCTAAACAATAGAGGTGTCCAATGATAGTGACCATCTGCTCTACCAAAGGCGGGGTCGGCAAAACGACCACCACCGCCAACCTTGGGGGTATTCTGGCTGACGCAGGACAACGTGTTCTGCTCGTCGATGCCGACATCCAACCCACTCTCTCCAGCTACTACCCTCTCTCCGAACGCGCTCCCTACGGCCTGCACCAGCTGGTCACCAGCGGCAGTGTCGAGGGCTGCATCAGCCAAACCACCATTCCCAATCTGGACATCGTCATCAGCGACGATCCCGAGGGAAGTCTTGAAACCTGGATCCTGCATACGCCCGACGGCCGTATTCGCATGCGCACCGCGCTGCGGGCTCTCCAGGACTATGACGTTGTCTTAATCGATACCCAGGGCGCCGTCGGGCCGCTGCAGGACGTTGGCGTGCTCGCCGGCGACCTCCTCCTTTCGCCCATTCCCCCTGAAATCCTGTCCGCCCGCGAGTTTGCCCGCGGCACCCTGGGCATGCTGGACCGGCTCCAGCCCATGCAGCACCTTGGTGCTCCGGTCGGCCATCTCTATGGCCTTCTCTACCGCATGGATCACACGGTGGATGCCCGCCAGGTGGCCGATACGCTCAGGAAGGCAACCTTCGCCGAATCACGCGGCGCCATCTCCGTGCTCGATACGGTGGTGCCCTCCACCGTGGTGTACCGCGAAGCCGCCACTGCCCAGATTCCCGTCCATCGGCTGGAGCGCCGCCGTCGCGGTGCCGCCCCCTCCGCTCTTGAAACCCTATCTGCCCTGGTCGGCGAGCTGTTCCCTCACATCGATTTGGGAGGGCTTCGTGATGAGATTTAAACCCTCCCTCGAAGAGTTGTTGGACGAAATGTCCGCCGCGATCGCGGTCCACTTGGGTATCGAGATTGGCAAGGCTAGCCTCGATAACTCCCCTTGGCATAACGCGCTCAATGCCATCAAGAAAGCTGTCGAATCCAGCCCGGTCGAGCGCCCAACGGCGCCGGAACGGGCGCTGCTGCACGAGGCGAAACGCGCCCTGACCGCGATCGCCCTGTGTCCCCGGGACGACGCCGAGATCGAGGCCCTGTTTGAGCGTATCGATCAGGCAGAGGTAACTGCCTGTCGAATCGCGGACTTTCTGTTCGAGTCGCCCAATCCAGAAGCGTCCAGCACACAGGAAGGAACGTCGCAGCACCAGGTCCAACATGACGCCTATGACGTTTCCGAAGAACAACTCGTTGTCATGACGCAGACGTCAACCCCGCCTCATGCGCTCAAGGAACAGGAACTATCCGCTCTACAACGCGACGCCGACCGTTATCGTTGGTTAAGGCACGATGCCCGCGTCAGCGCTGTGACCGTTGGGGCGCTCCGCTACAAATATCGTCTACGAACCCTGCTGGCCGGCGACCTGGATTCCGTCATCGATGCCGCCCGCCGCCGCCAAGCGCAGCATGGAGGGGCGGACCATGGTGCGTAAGCAGCGTTTCATCTCGTTCATTCCGCCGCTGATTCAAGCGTTGCACGCCGGCCACAAGACGCAGACCCGACGCCTGCAAGGCCTGGATGGTATTAATCAGGATCCGGATCACTGGGTGCCGCTCCACGCGGCGGTGACGCTCGATACCACCGGGCAGCTGGGCGTGGCGTTTCAGCACCTGGAAACGGGAGACCGTCAGTGGCTGCCCTGCCCCTACGGCGGTCCAGGTTCTCACCTCTGGGTGAAGGAACCCTGGGCCAGCCTAATGGAGCAGCACGAAGACGGGGTCGAGCGGCATTGCGTGGCGTATGAAGGCACGCCTCGTGTTGGCATCCGCACACCAGGTTGTTTGGGGGCCGTGGACCACATCCGCTACCTGGATGAGGATACCGATCTGTCGGAGCACTACTTCGGTTGGCCCCTGCGCTGGCGCGCCTCTCGGTACATGCCTCGACGGTTCAGCCGGTTCACGTTGACGCTGACCCAGGTTCGCGTGGAGCGGCTGCAGGAGCTTCGGCGAGACGACGCCATTGCAGAAGGCGTGCAACGTGTCGGGGGCGGCCTGCTGCGGTGGGAAAATTGGTCGGCCACCGACGGGCAAAACGGCGCGTCACCCGAAACGGCTTTTGCGCTGCTGTGGAACCACCTCAATAGCACCCGTCCCTGGAATACCAATCCCTTCGTTTGGGTGCTGTCATTCACGGTCGGGCACGTGAACATCGATGCCCTGGATGACAATAGCAGTTCATACACGATGTCCTCTCAGCCCGCGTTGACGGTGGCGGGAGGTGCCTCATGACCCTCCCGGCCCCGATCCTGCGTTACCACGGCGGCAAGTTCCGCATTGCCGATTGGCTGATCCAGCACTTCCCTCCCCACCAGGTCTATGTCGAGCCCTTCGGCGGCGGCGCCAGCGTTCTATTGAGTAAACCGCCGGCACCGGCCGAGGTGTATAACGACCTGGACGGCGAGATCGTCAATCTCTTCCGGGTATTGCGCGATCCCCATGACGCCCGCGTGCTGGCGCAACAGTGCCAGTACACCCCCTATGCTCGGGAGGAGTTCGAGCAAGCACAACGCCCCTCTGACCTGCCGATCGAACAAGCCCGCCGTACCCTGGTGCGGTCGTGGTTCAGTTTTGGCAGTGCCGGCGCCACTCGGGGCCGCACCGGGATGCGGACCTTTACCCGGCCCGACGGCAGCTATCTGGGCGTGGCGCAAGCTTGGTCACGAGTGAGTCGGCTGATTCCGGTCGTCACGGAGCGACTCACTCATGTGGTCATCGAGGATCGGCCCGCCATCGATGTGATGCGCCATCACGACAGTCCGACCACGCTACATTATGTGGATCCCCCTTACCTGCCTGAAACACGCTCCAACGGCGGTACCCGCTACTACCGCCATGAACTGACTCAAGAAGACCACGAGGTCCTTCTGGAGGTCCTTCAGGGACTCACGGGGATGGTACTCCTCTCCGGCTACGCCCATCCCTTGTACGACCAGCGCCTGTCCGGCTGGCATCGAACGTCCCTCGCCACCAGCGGCTCCAGCCGCTTTGGCTCCACGTCCCGCACTGAGTGCCTCTGGCTCAACCCCCAGGCTCAACACGGCCTCGCCCAGTTAGACCTTTTTGATCGCTTTGATCGTACGGGAGGTATTGCCTCATGAGTAAAAAACGGCCCTCTTCCGAGCAGGTCGCGTCCCTGATCGCCACACCGTTATTTCGGCGGGATCAACGTAACCGGGAAAACGGTGACGGCGTCGCAACGCCCTCCACCGCCCCGATCACCAGCACGCCGATGCGTATGGACGTCGATCAGATCCGCCGGTACGACCACGATCCACGCCGTAACCGCAACAGCAAATACGCGGAGATCAAAGCATCAATCCTCGCCGCGGGCGACCAAGAGGATCCGCTGGAAAGCCCCCTTGTAGTCACCAAACGGCCCGGCGATCCGGATCCGCGTTACATGGTCAGTGCCGGCGGCAATACCCGTCTGTGCATCCTACAGGAGCTCTGGAAGGAAACCGGCAACGAGCGGTTCAAGCAGACCTGGGTCATCTTCAAGCCCTGGGACAGTGAGTGCCGCACTTTGCTGTCGCATCTGAAAGAAAACGATCTGCGCGGGGATCTCATTTTTATTGATCGGGCTCTCGCGATCCGGAACGTGCGGGATCTGATCCAGGAAGAGCTGGAGAAAGATAGCCTGTCCCAAAGGGAGCTGGTTGAAGAACTGAAACAACGAGGATACCAAGTCGGGAAAACCACCCTCGTTTGGTATGACTACGCCGTCGATGTGCTTTATTCCCTGATCCCCGCCGCCCTGGATAGCGGCATGGGTCGCCCTCAGGTGGAGCGGTTACGCGGGCTCCACAATGCGTTCCGCGACGTTTGCCAGGCATTCGGGCTCGGGGAGGATGTGGAAGGCCTCTTCGCCGCCGTCGTATCTCGCAACGATCAAATCGACATCGATCTGGACCAGATCCGGCGGGACCTTGAATCCGAGATTTCCGTGTCCGCCGACTGCGATATTGGGCGCGCTAGCCTGGCTCTGGGTGCGGCGCTGGATGGCGGTGAGATCCTCGTGCCCGACAACGACACCGAGGACGATCTGGACTTCCTGGACGCAACAGCCGGTTCGGGGAGTCTTGATGATTACGGTTATGCCGGCAACGCCGGCGAGGCGCCCACTCAGGAAAATAGCGACGACACGGAACGCGACGACGGTCATGCGCTTCTGTCGTTCGGTGTCGACGATGATCTGCCCGGGCAAGCCCCAACAACGACCTCCCAAGATGAGGATAGGGTGCCCGTTACTGAGACACCCTCGTCATCGTCGGTATCCATCACCTCATCCAGCCCAACAGAGGAATCCGCCGCCACCGATCTAGCCGATCTGCGCGCGCAAGCGTGGGATTTAGCGGCGGCCATCGCTGCGGATGCCAACCTTTCCGAGCCGCTCTCTCTGCCCGAAAGCGGATTCGGGTTCGCGGTCTTGCCGGAACCGGCGGACGGGCACGCCGCCTGTGTCTGGTGGCAGTTGGCCAACCTGGCTGGACAGCATCCCAATCAGACGGCCTTGGCCGATCACCTGCCTCCAGATTGGGTCAATCACGTTCCCACCTTCAACCCTTTCCACCTGGCTTCTGAGCTGTACCTGCGCTGGTCCGACACGCAGTGGCATGTCTTCACCAAGTTGGTGGCGCTCGTTCGGTCCATTCATTCCGTCACGGAGGGCGAACCATGGATATCCTAATGCGGCACAAGGAAGCGCAATTGACCCGCGCATTATTAACCTACGCAGCGGAGTGTCTGCACGATGGCGACTACGCCGCCCTACGGGATCTTGGGTTCGGCGAAGAGGAGCTACGGTCTCTCCAAAGTCTCACCATCGAGACCGTCACGCTGTTGTCCCATCATCTTCAGTTGCATGGCCATGTGCTGCAGGTCCGGTTGGATCGCGGCGCGTTCCGGCAGCTGCTCGCTCAAGTACACCGTGAATCCGAACGGACGCACCTCAAGCGCGAGCTGGTGCGCCGTGAAGCGCCGGCGGAACTGATGGCGGTGTTGTACAGCATGGGCGTCCGGGAATACACCGGCCTGCGCCGCGCCGTGCGGCTCACTCGCGGCCCCGGCCGGCCCCCCGATCCGGATGAGGCCACCATTGAGGTGGTCTGGCGGGCATGGAAGAACCATCATGGCGAGCGGGATCCCGCGGAGTTGACGCCCGAGGACTGGCTAGCACTGTCGGAGAGGACCGGTCGGGATCTGAGGGTGATCTATCGCATCCTGAGCGAGTGCCCGGTGCCCTCGGCCCAGCGGGCTGGCAAGCGGGGTTCGCAGCGGGATTCACGTTCCACACGCTCAGAGTCCGGATCGCGGCGAGCCGTGGGGCAATAGCGGTGGTCCTTTTCTTCCCTCTTCGGTGCCACCGCCGTATAGCGGGTAGGACGTGTGCTGCCTGGCACATGCTCTACCCCGTGGCGGGCAGCGCCCGCGCGTCCGCGCTTTCTTCTGCATTGCGTTTAAAAGACGCACAAAGAAAAACGGCTTCATTCCAGGCGCCTACCAGGAATGAAGCCGCTATTTTTCAGATCGACATCAACGCCGCCAGCGTTTTATCGAATCTCACCTACACGAACACGAACACGTTCGACATGGACACGCTCACGCTCGCTTCTTCGGAGCCTATCGCTCCCGCGAGCGTGTTGCAAGTGTCGATTTTATTGCATTTGTGGCAGCGAGAGAGGGAGTCTGCGGTTCGCTACCCCGACCCCTCTCCCGCGCTTGCGGGAGGGAGGCGATGGACACCCATTTAGGGAAAGACAGCCACCTCCTGGGTACCTTACCGACGCGGGTCAAGTACAGTCCATCCGCCAGGGCGTATCTGTCTGATCTGCTTCAGTCCAGCCCCTTACCGGATATCCTCAAAGACGCCGGGGGACGGCTGATGGCTTATGTTTACTGGCCAACCCGCGTGTTGCCGTCACTCAACACCGCTAATGGCAGTTGGCGGCAGCAGCGTGTGGAGCGCCGGGACGCCTGCGTGCGGTTGGGTTTGGCGCTGTTGCGCTATGTGGATCTGGCAAGCCTACGGGTGGGCATCCCGACACGAGACGGATTCCGCCCCCTCACCTTGTCGTACCTGGGTTACAAGGCAGGACTCTGCCCAGGACCTACACGAGTATCGCGGAAGGTGGAGCGGGCCTGGCGCGACCTACGTAACGCTGGCGTGGTCGTCTCCAGCCAGGTCCGCCGTTTCATTGATGGCGAGTGGCACACCTTCGTGGCGCTGAAAGCCTTACGCGTGGAGTTTTTTGAGGCACTGGGGTTCTCGAAACAGCGCGTGAAACGCGAACGCAACACCGCCAGCCGACGCTTGGAAAAACAGGCACGGAAGTGGTCTCAGTCCGGAACCGATCCACGATCCCTGTCGGACATCGCCCGGTTCATGCTGATCCTGAAGGGGCGCGCGTTTGGCAGTTCAGCGTCCCGACATGGGAGTGTCGGCTGTGCCCCTTCCCCTCAATCTCCACCCACAGGGCCACCGCAAACTTGGTCGAACTGGAATGAGGAAACACGGCGAGCTTACACCCTGAAATGCGCCGATCTGATGATCCAGGATCCGACCCTCTCCCCTGATACTGTTCACCGCACCGCGCTGACTTGGTTGCAGTCGCGGTAGGCACCCTATTGCCTTTTGGCTCCCCCGTACCCCTTCCAGTCCGTTCATCCTGATGATTTGACAGCAATCCCACTTAATCGATGTGTATTCTTGTCGGTAGATCCAACTTTCCTTCCCCAGACAATGACCGCTGATCCCAAGCGCTGTGGATAACACCATGGGTACCGGTACTTAATTGTCGGGAGGGTTCTGGCTTAAATGACGGACATTAATACTCTCCTTTAAAGACTTCTCTAGGCAGCAGAGCTGCCTGGAGAAAGCCCCGCTGTCGCCCAAAGGGCTCCATCTGGGAAAAGCGCTTTTTTATGAGTCAGTGCTACGCACTGACAACACCAGCTATACAGTGTGGAGGGCCGGTCTCCGGTCCTGTCCACCGTGTTCTTATAGCACTTGGTTCTATACAACATGGGAGGGTAAGAGGCCAAGGTAATCATCACCACCGCGGCCGAGGCGCCGGCGGCCTACCGCACCAGCCTTGATCAGGCGATCGGTGTGCCGCCTATCATGCCGCTACGCGGCATACGGACCTTCCGGGAACAGAGGGACTACAAAAAGTTAGGTATGGACGATCAGCAATGCCCTTGAAGGTAATGCAAATTAGCATTACCATCGAGAGGCGTATCCAAACAGGAACTAAACCATGAGCACACTCACCGTGACCGTTAAGGGCCAAGTGACCTTTCGGAAAGAGATCCTGCAGCATCTGGGGATCAAGCCTGGCGAAAAGATCGAGCTGGACTTACTACCGGATGGGCGCGCTACACTACGGGCCGCTCGGCCCAAGGGCTCATTCCGGGCGCTGCGGGGGGTACTCGAAGACAAAACCAACGGCGCCCAACTGAGCATTGAGGACATCAACGAAGTGATCGCCGATGCGGGCGCGGAAGCGGGAGTCGACGGGCGATGAAAATCACCGCTGACACCAATATTCTGCTCCGCGCCGTCGTGAATGACGATAAGGCCCAGGCTGCCCGTGCTGTTCGCGTCTTGGAACAGGCCGACATGGTGGCGGTCAGCCTGCAAACCTTGTGTGAGCTGGTTTGGGTCCTGCATCGCGGCTACAAGGTGGATCGTGCGGATATTGCCGAAGCGATCCGTCTGCTCCTGAACACAAAGAACATCGTTGTTAACCGGCCAGCGGCCGAGGCGGGCTTGGCCCTGCTGGAAGCCGGCGGTGATTTTGCGGACGGCGTCATCGCCTACGATGGGGCCTGGCTCGGTGCGGACACGTTCGTCTCGTTCGACAAGAAGGCCGTCTCCCTGCTGAAAAAACAAGGACACGCCACTCGCCTGCTTTAAGCAGAGATAACCTATATTTCCATCGTTGGCCTGAAAATCGCGATAAGCGAAAGAAAACGTCACACGGCATTTGCCTGTTTGCGGTTGCACCTAAGCGGTTTCTGGTTACTGTTATCGCTGACAACACGGAGTTGCCTGGGACAATCTCGGTAGCCCCCTCCAAATGAAGGGCGTCTTGAATTATGAACACCTTGGCTTTCGTATTACGTCACCATGGCTTTCAATTCCTGGCCGGGGCCGCCCTCGCCCTGGTCGGGTTCTATGGCATCCTGGTACATGAGCCTGCCAAAGCACCAGAAGGCCTGGGGGTGGAATCCGCGATCCCTACCGACTGGATCTGTGCGGTTGCTGGAGTGATCGGCATCATCAACATCTTATTGGCCTGGATCAAGGGAGCTGATCTGAGAAGGTAGACGAAACAGTCTCAGGTTGCGGTAATTGGGTAAAAAATAGAGCAAACCAGAAGACCGATTATCGGCCCCACCCCTAATCTCAGTCTTTACAGTGGCGTCTGACAACACTGCGACAGACCGAGTGAACGACGCCATGGCCGATAATCCCACCTCCAACGACAACACCCGCACCACCCTTTCCTCTGACTCCCCCTCTCCCGCTTCCGGTGGCACACCCATTGAACCCGGACGCTTGACCAACTCCGTCCGCATGACCATTCAAACTCGGGTAGCGCAGCGTCTGATTCACGGCCGGCGCGCGGATCCTGCCAGTGGCACGCCCGCCATCGTTGGCCTGTACCGCTACGCCGCTATGACACGACAGTTATGGACCGCTGCAGGAAACGATGACCCCTATGCCGACTGGTGGCTGCTCCGTGTGGAGCAGGAAACTGATGCCGTGCGTGAGCAGATCCAGAGGTTGCGCCAGCATATCGATCGGTTCCTGGAGGGGGCGCCCGCCATGGATATCACCCTTGCCCATTCCCTGGAGCCGGCCGTCGTCGAACTGACGTTCGGAACGCCGTATGCCTACCAAGGCGCCTATCTTCTCGCTGATCTGGACGAGCTGGTGCTGGCCATCATGACGGGCCGCTTCGTCGGGCTACTGGATCGCGAGACCTTCGAGCGCCACCTGGAGGAGTCGGGCCGGGGTGTCCGACGGTTGTTTGCCACCATTCAGGGGTACCGGCATTTGGCCGTCACCCGAGATGATGTGCGCCAGGCCACACAGAAAGGTCAGCGTGCCATCGAATTGATGGGCGAGCTGCCTGGTGAGATTCTCAGCGGCGAACTGCGGGCGGCCCATGCGCCGCCACTCAGGGGAAAAGCCGATGCCTCTCCCCCGGAGACTGCGCCAGAGAACGCCGATCCTGAAGATAAAGACGTTGCGGCAGAAAAGCTTGATGGCAGTGACGAGGATTGACTGGGGCAGTCTCCGGGACCACTTAACCAGCGACTGCGGAGGTGGTCCGACTCGGACCACTTAACCAGCGACTGCGGAGGTGGTCCGACTCGGACCAC
>MDTD01074384.1_pt1 | contig 32219 bp, 28 predicted proteins | sample 811221 | NCBI WGS metagenome assembly MDTD01 (sample SAMN05326646, study PRJNA326480) | marine metagenome | isolation source: seawater | place: Pacific Ocean: South West | collected 2011
AGCGGGATTACAATATTTTTATTTAACTCATTGTAATAAGTCGAGAATATTTACTTGTCGTTTTTTTCCTGTTACCGATAGTTGGTGCCCGGGGCCGGACTCGAACCGGCACGGAGTTGCCTCCGAGGGATTTTAAGTCCCTTGCGTCTACCAATTTCGCCACCCGGGCAAATTCGATAGCGATTGCCTGCTTCTTGGTATTTGAGTCCGCAAAGGATAAGTAATTTCATAGTGATTTTCAACCGACAACTGAGTCGTATGATCTTAAATGCCAATGACCAAATGGTCTGTCATTTAACTCTTCCAAGCAGCCCTGGGCTAGGCTCAACCGTGTCCATCCGAACCTTAAAGGGCTGTGGTCCCGTGTCACTTTGCTACGACGATATTTTTGGTTAAACTCTTGCCTTATGTTTATTCGCGCAGCGAATAGTGAAATGGGAGAAGCGAGTTGGAGTGGAATCCCCTAACCTTTGTTTCTGTGGTTCTAGTTGTATCCTATGTGGCATATGCTTGGATAAATCGCGGTAACCTGCAAAAGCGATGGCAGTTAGTTAATGATAAAAGTTTTGATTGGAAAAATATCTGCGTCTCTGCAGGTTGGACGGTAGACGAGATCAAGCGGACTGAGTTCCCAGAGATCGCGACCATAACCATAATCAAGACATTGAATTGCTCCAGAATGGGGCCCTGCAAAGTAAAGATGACTATACAGGGAGGGAAAATAAAAATTCTTTTCCGAAACTGGAAAGGGCATATTGTTGAGCAAATTTTAAATGGTCTCACCTACTCTTCACTTCAAGAGTGGGAAAATGATGTTAGAAAAAGATATTGACAAGCGCGCGCCAAGCTTTAAGGGTCGGGGAATAGACTGGATAAAAACTCTAAGCGGCTAGAAGCCATGCGCCTTGAATCAACTGGTCCAGAAATTGAGGTAGAAAAAATTAAATAGATATTTTCTGAGTATTCACCCATCACAAAAAACCACTTCTGACGACGCTAGCGATGGAGGCGCGGGTCGGAATCGAACCGGCGTTAACGGAGTTGCAGTCCGCTGCATGACCACTCTGCCACCGCGCCTTTAGATAGGCTATCAATCGATCCACGATTAGCCTAGGTTGCATACACGCAGATTATTCTAGGGGATACAAACAATAAAGCAACAACTACTTTCCTAAGTGGTCGTTCAAATGCGGCAGCGCTTGGATTAGATAGCCAACCATGGTCCATACCGTCAAAATAGCAGCCACACAGATCGCAAAATACCCAAGTAAAACCAATTCTGTCTCTCCGGGTTCTGCAACTAGCAGTACAACAACGGCAATCATTTGCGCCCAAGTTTTTATTTTTCCCAAGAATGACACTGCCACAGAATTGGGGGACCCGACTTTAGACATCCACTCACGCAATGCAGAAATCACAATTTCACGACCAATAATGATCATCGTCGGAATAGCTATAAATAATGTTTCATGCACCTCTACCAACATAATAAGCGCGACTGCAACAATTAACTTGTCCGCCACTGGATCTAGGAATTCACCAAAGGATGTAGCTAAACCCATTCTTCTCGCGACATAACCATCTATCCAGTCAGTAATGGCAGCAAAGGCAAAAATCGCTGCAGCGGCAATATTACTGAATTCAGAGGACATATAAAAAACGCTCACGAAAACCGGGATCAATGCAATCCTAAGCAACGTCAATAGATTCGGTAGATTCCACATTTTCAAATCCTAAATCATAGTACATATTTCCAACATGATAACAACTCTATTACGTTTCCGGTCGAACTTTCAATCTTTATACAAAGCAGCATAAATCGCCTCCGCCACTTTTTTATTTATGTTTGGTACTTTCATCAAATCTGAAATGCTAGCTTTGCCGACCTCTCTTGCTCCTCCGAAATATTTGATAAGGTCGCGTCTGCGTGACGGACCAACGCCCGGAATTCCTTGCAGTAGAGAGGTATGTCGCTTCTTATCACGACGTTGTCTGTGCCCGCTAATTGCAAATCTATGCGCTTCATCACGTATTTGCTGAATGAGATGGAGCGCCGGTTTCTCAGGCTCGGAGACTTCCAGGTTTTCTTTATCTACCAATATAATCGTTTCCAAACCTGGTTTGCGAGTTGAGCCCTTAGACACACCAACAAGTTTTATACTCTTGATGTTAAGATCTGAGAGTGTTTCTTTCACCACATTGAGCTGACCTTTACCTCCATCAATCAAAAGCACATCAGGTAGCACACCCTCACCATTTTTTATACGGGCAAATCTTCTACCCACGGCTTGTTGAATAGCCGCATAGTCATCTCCAGCATTAACATTATTAATATTAAAGCGTCGATAATTACTTTTGGAGGCACCGTTTTCGTCAAAAACAACACATGATGCAACTGCGGCCTCACCACTACTATGACTTACATCAAAACACTCAATTCGCTGAGGTTTGACACATAAATTTAAAGTTTTGCGAAGCGACTCAAAACGTTGCCCGAGGGTCTCCCTAGAAGCCAATTTTGCTGACAAATTCTGCTCAGCGGTAGTCTCCGCCAACTCAATCCATTTTGCCCGAAACCCTCTCACAGAACTGCGGATCTGAACCTTACGGCCAACTTGCAATGTTATAGCTTCCGTGAGTATATTTGCATCGGCAACCTCAATATTGGTTATAATTTCATTCGGCAAATCGGGCCTGCCCTGCCCATCAAGATAAATTAATGGTAAAAAAGCTGTCAACAACTCAGCCGCATTCTGAGCTATTTTTGCTTTAGGATAATAACTCTTGCTCCCTAGTATCCGTCCTCTGCGGACATAGAGAGTGTGAACACATCCCACTCCTGAAGAAAAAGCCGCGGCAACCACATCGGTAAACCCACGCCCTTTCTCGATGACCTGTTCACTCTGCACTGTCCTGATGGCAACTATTTGATCCCTGACTTTAGCTGCAGATTCAAATTCTAAGGCTTCGGATTTCCTTTCCATATCAGCTTCCAAATGTTTTAGCAGCTTTTTCTCCTTACCTTCTAGATACAATCGAGTCAATTTGACATCTTGGAGGTAATCAGAGTCACTTACCAAACCCACGCACGGTGCACGGCAACGCTGTATTTGATATTGAAGGCAGGGGCGCGATCGATTCTTGAAAAAACTATCCTCACACTGGCGCACAAAAAAAGTTTTTTGCAAAAAGCTTAGACTGTCTCGAACAGCCCTTGCATTAGGGAATGGGCCAAAATAAGTACCCTTTTTCTTTTTCGCTCCTCGATGGAAGGATATCCTTGGCCAATGATCCCTGTCAGACAAAAAAATGTAGGGATAACTCTTATCATCACGCATCAAAATATTAAACGGAGGTCGATACTGTTTAATTAGGTTATGCTCAAGAATGAGCGCTTCTGTCTCTGTTTCGGTGATAGTGACGTCTATTGAATCTATCCGACTTACTAAAGCTGCAGTTTTTCTGCTGCCAGCTGAGGCATGGAAATACGTTGAAAGACGATTCTTGAGATTTTTAGCTTTGCCGATGTATAGAACTTTTTGATCAGCATCAAACATTTGATAAACGCCAGGACGTCGCGTTTGAGATTTGATAAAGCTTGATGAATCGAAGGTCATCTCAAGATTGTAACTTTTTTTTGGATCCAACGGTCGCTAATGAAATTCCTGAGTACACTTGTGAAGCAAGGGACATATGTATTCCAGTTACGTAGAGTTTATGAATCATGCTCAAAATAAAGAGTCCTATGGCTCTTGAAATAAAAAATCCTAAAAGACTATGAGCGGCACCGCTACGATCGCGCAACTGGCTCCCCATATGCCTCAGCACGAAATACTCGTGTATTATAGTCCTCGAGATAATGGCGCCTAGCCAAAACGGCAAAAAAAACAACGACTAGGTAAATAAACAAGACTGCCTTTAAGCCATCCCCAAGAGCTTCCCCTGGCACCACGCCTTGATCTGTGTATGCATCGCTTAATCGACCCACAAGGTATGGCCCGAGGGCGAGCCCAGTGACTGAACTGAACCCGACATAGAAAGCAGAAGATGTGGCCCTCATGCGCGGCAATACCAATTCGGTAACGAGGCTTGAACCAGCTCCACTCCATAGTACTGCCATGAACTGAACAAAAGCATTTGCAACATAAGCAGTTTGCAGATCTTTTGCATTCAATAAAACGTGCGCAGCTATAGTTGTCATAATCGCACAAATGACGGCCATGTAAACATGCAAATCAGGTCGACGGCTTCTCAAAAAGTCTGCCATGATTCCACCAGCAGCAACCCCAAAACCGCCGCACAAGGCAAGAGTTGTTCCCAACACCACACCTGCTTCTGCGATACCCACCTCAAAGCTCCTTAAAAAATAAGGCGTCACCCAGAAACTATAGCTATAAACAATGGTAGTACAGAATGGGTATGACAGGTTGACATATCGAAGCGCCTTGCTTCTAAAAATAAGAGCAAAGGTTGGAGGGTCACGCAAACTAAGAGACTGAGCCCAAGAGAATAGGCAGTAAGAGGCGACCCCAAGGACAGTCCATTGAGCCACGTCGTCAGTTGCTCTCGCTAGCATGGTAGACACAAGCATAAGAATAACTGCAACGCCAAGATTTAATCCTATCGCTCGGCTACGGCCATTGCTATTTGCATAGAGGTTATAGATGGAAAAAGGCGGAATGATTGACATCAATTCATACCATGTTTCCCGAAAAGGGTGCGGATGGGTGTCACTTTTGATACCTTCACTAATGCCTCGCTCAGGCTCTCGCATGCCGTAGACAAGCAGTGCAAGCAGAATCCCCGGAAATCCCACCATCATGAAAGTTACTTGCCATGCTTCCAAACCCAAAGGTGCCTCTGCGCTAACCGGATACCTATTTTTCCAGAAGTCCACAATCAATCCGCCTATGCCGAGACTCACACCCATGCCGATATATGCCCCAGTCGAGTATATTGAGAGCGCTGTTGCGCGTCTCTCCGGCGGAAACCAATCTGACAAAAGCGAATAGGTAGCTGGTGTAGCACTAGCCTCACCCGCTCCTACTCCAAAACGATATAAAGCTAAAGTAACGATTCCATTAGCCGTCCCTGAGAGCATAGTCATAGCACTCCAAAAGACTAACCCTAATGCAATCAAGCTTTTGCGGATCCAAAGATCCGCTAAACGACCTAAAGGCAGCCCAAAGACAGCATAAAACGCAGCAAAACTTGTTCCATAAAGGAAACCCAACTGCGCATCTGTTACACCAAGATCCGCCTTTAGTTCCTCGGCCAAGATGGATAGTATCTGGCGATCGAGAAGGTTGAGCACATAAACAAAAATCAATACCACTAAGACATACTTGGCGTAGAGACCACCAACTATATATTTATCGTCATCCATAAAATTTCTTCCCCCTGACATCCGGTTGGACGTTTTTTTAAAATTTCTTTAGGCGTTCAAAATCGCGCAAAGCTAGTCCTTTAGGTCAGACGCTTTTCTAAGGATTCACGAATGATCTTGCCCGAGTCGCTCCTAGGCATATCATCAAAGTTTAAAAAATATACTTCTTTGGGCCTTTTGTAACCTGCCAGGTGGGCCCTGCATAAGTTTTCAACATCTATGACTTCGAGAGATTGATCTTTTGCTACTACAAAAGCAACTGGAATCTCTCCCCAGCGAGAGTCTAGCTTGCGAACCACGACCGCATCATCCACTCTATCGTCAGCCAACAAGACCCGTTCTATCTCGGCAGGATAAATATTTTCTCCGCCAGATTTGATCATATATTTAGATCGACCGGCAAATTCCAACCTGCCAGCAGGTTTTCTCTGGAACAAATCACCCATGTGAAACCAGCCACCACGGAAGTCTTTTGCATTTACTTCATCGGCATTCCAATAACCGCTAAATAACGTAGGTCCTCGCAAGATCATTTCCCCAACCTCACCGACTGCCACATCTTTTTCCTGCTCATCAACAATACGAAACTCGCAAAGCGAACTTGGCTTCTTGTCAAGATCATGAGGCACTTCACCGACTGGAATCAAATGTCCTGTGGCTGGAGGCAGACCAGTTTCAGTGGCACCAAAGGTGTTTGCATAGGGGGCATTGAATATGACAGTGGTTTCAGCAATTAAAGCCGCAGGAATCATGTCTGGCATGCTGCCTACTACGCGCACTCCATGCACTCGCGAATTCGTCTCTTTCAATCTCTGCAGAAGCGGTTCGATTGTTGCTGGCATAAGAATTAACCATCCAAGCTGAAAATTCTTTATAGCTTCTACCATGGCATCTAGGTCTAAGCCGTCAGTAATAATCACAGATGAGCCCATCATCAAGGACGAAAGCGTATGTTCAGTTCCACCCATATGAAACATGGGGGCCCAGGCGAGGAATGCATCACCACGCTCAATCCCCAAATCCATTCGTAAGACGGTCATTCGCGCTATCTCTGCTCGGTGACTGATTAAAGCAGCCTTAGGCCAGCCAGTAGTTCCACTGGTGTTTAGCAAAAGGAGACCCATTTCTGGATCCTCACAGCATGGCCCATTGTCTTTCTGTGATTTGGCTGCAATGGACAAACAAGCTTCAACAGAGATCGTCGGTCGGTTATCATGGACAATTTCAGCTAGTTTGGCTTTGAAACGCAGCGAAACACAAAAAGCCTTAGGAGTGACAGTATCAATGCAGTGTTTGAGTTCTTCATCAGCAAGGCGCCAGTTGAGGCACGCCACAATCGCGCCAATGCGAGCACAAGCCAACTGTAGCATCGTATATTCAGGCCTATTTTCAGATAATATAGCTAAGCGATCACCTTGTTTTAGCCCAAGATCACGCAATATAGTTGCTAACCGATCAACGGTTTCTAGCAATTCTCCATAGTTCCAAGTTTTGTCTTTATGACGGATTGCGATATCACTACCCCGCCAAAGCGCTGTTGCTCGGAAAAGACTATAAACAGTGGATTCAGTGGCTAAATTCATGTTAAATAGGGATCTCATAATTGATTAATTTACAACAAAAGATTCTAGGAATCAGCCAGTTATGACATGATAAACTTTTTGTCAAATGAACTACCCACTACCGTTGAGAAGTGACGCTGCAGTTTGTCTCTCGCGTTCAAAATAAAGCACAAACTAGGTAAGGAATCTGTATTGTTTATCAAGCACTTGAACTTTATTCAATAGTACTCTATGGCTGGAAACAAAGAAAGCTCCAACATGCCATAGTTTCCAACTGGCCTGAGCCAGAAATAGCGTAACCAATACTACAAGCAAAACAATCATGGCTGCAGAAACCAGGCTAAGAGGCAAAGTTGCGATCATAACGGGATCCGGTTCGGGCATAGGCAGAGCAGCTGCAATTCATTTTGCGAGCCAAGGCGCCAAAGTAGCATGTGCAGATATTGATCGCGAGGCTGCATTTGAAACTGCTGACTTAATATCACACATCAAAGGTGTAGCCCTCCCAATTGCCACAGATGTTTCAAATCACAAATCGTCTATCAGCATGGTGTCTGAAACCGCAGAAGAATTTGGACGAGTTGATATACTATATGCCAATGCAGGTATTCATGTATCAGGTTCATTGACAAATACTCTTTTGACAGATTGGGAGCGAGTTATGTCAGTCAACCTTACTGGGTTATGGTTATCAAACCGGGCGGTAATCCCTCTGATGCTAGAGCAAGGATATGACTCTATAATTAACCAATCCTCTATATCCGCCTTGAGTGGCTTTCCCGGTAGCGCGGCATATGCAGCTTCTAAAGGTGCTGTTATATCGTTAACCCGACAAGCAGCAATTGAATACGCGAAGCAAGGCATTCGAATTAATGTCATCTGCCCAGGTGCTATCGATACGCCCCTTTTGACCAAAAGATATACAGGGCGAATGAATAGAGAACAAGAGTCAGTGTCTCTTGCGGAAGAAGCTTTAAGAAATGTGGCAAAGAAATATCCAATGAAGTCAATTGGGAGCGCTGACGATGTCGCTCAAATGGCCGTTTTTTTGGCCTCAGACGAATCGCGGTGGGTCACAGGGGCGGTTTTTCCGGTCGACGGCGGTTTCAGTGCAGTGTAAAGGATACTAATCTAGAAAATTGCAGATCTAATTCATAACCAAGAGACCGGCTATCACCAAGGCTAGAGGTCTTCGATCTCGAATCAATATCAAAGTATAGCCGGCCTAGAACAGCTGGATTAGCAATAATTGTTAAGAAAAAAACCTCTGTGATACTTTTACTCTTTGCGTTCCCATTCCTTTGTGCCGACATCCACCTCAATCTCGTGCTCGCCCAGTTGCATGAAATCCATGGCATTCAAAACATAATCAATCGAACCATCTTCTTTGTAATAGGTAACTGAACCATGTCCAATGTTTAGAAATTCTGTCTCCACCTCGCATCTAGCACTGAAATGTTCCGCAAATACAGGTTCGAAACCATAGGTGCCTACCCCGGCTCTGCCAACATCGTAGATTAACTCACCTTTAGTAATGAAGAATTCGCCAGTACCTTCATGACGATGGGCTTGAAAACCAGCTCCGGGTTGCATATTAACATAAAGCACCCAGGTTCCAGTCTTCGCGCAGGTTCTTAAGATTTGAAACTTGCTGCCACCCCCCCCATCGACCCATTCCGTTTTAGTGGTATCAACTAGTATGTCTCCAGCGGCAGATTCTAATCTGCCAACCTTTGTTTGAACTGTATCGTGACTCTTTAAACCTTTACTCACATCAAACCTCTCTATTTTACTCTCGTTAACGACCCCATAACGTACTAGACCCAGGCCTTCGAGAAGATCATTACAAAGTTAGGCCAAATACAATAGCTTTAATTTATTATTTAGCTTTCCGTACGAATTCGTTTAGCGGTCGCAAGGTTGGATACACAAGACGATAGCGCATCAGCTTGCTTTGCCAAATCAGAGGCAGAATAAAACTCGAGACCGCTGTCTCTTTCGTCCATAGATGACCATACGTTTGCCCAAAAGTAACCTGACCACTCTTTTTTATCCACTTCTTCTTTAACCGCAGGAGCCAACTCACCAGCAAAGTCTAAAAGAAAATAGAAGTAAGATGTGACTCCGTTCTGATCCTCATAATCATTGACAAATAAATCAAATTTTTGCCGGAAACTAGCCAGATCGTTGTGATTCTTACTGTTCTTGAATGTGCAGAGGTTGAACTCCACAACCGCATTATCACTAACATTTTCAACCGAGGGCTGACGGCCAATGGTGGGCATAAAAATTACTGTGCTTGGGTCATAAGTGAATATACCTTCGATTGAATCCTGCCACTGTTGATGACCTATTTCCATCCACTCTTTCCAAGCGGCATCTCTCACTTCCATGGATGGCCAACCAATCGCCCATGTAAAGTTAAGCTCCCCCTCAGCAAAATGCCCTATAATTTTGCCGTCTGGTTTAACCGGCATAAGAATATTTGAGAACAGTAATTTATTCTCCATTCTATCCAAAATTTCATTCCACTCCTTTACTTTGCGATATAAGGCCTCTTCCGTGAAGTTTTTCCCCTTAGAATGCTGGATATACTCGATAAGGAAACCTGACGGAAAGTCAGGGCTTAGTTCAACTTGCGCATCCCTTTCTTCAACAGCCGATGCGTCGCTAACTGGCTCAGCAGTCTCATTTTTACATCCCATTATCATGGTTGAAATCACTAAGGCTAATAAATACTTGACCATGGTAAAACTCCTTTTCAAGCGCAAATAGCAGACAGATCTTACTAGACGGATTAATATTACACTATAATCTGCCCGCAATTCAGATAAATAGTAGGAACTAAATTCAATGTTCACAAGGATCCGGGCTTTTCTGGAACAAATTGATTTTGCATCTAAACCGGACATCCGCAGGTCTATTCATATTGAAAGTTGATAGGAAATTTTGCGTTGCACCCATGATGAATTGGACTGATCGATTCTGTAGATTTTTTTTGCGTTTAATAAGCAAGCAATCTGTTTTATACAGTGAAATGATATCTACGGGAGCTGTCATACACGGCAACAGTCATAAGTTTCTCGAAAAACATAACGACGAAACACCCGTTGCATTGCAACTCGGCGGCTGTGTTCCTTCCGACCTAGCGTTGGCTTGCAAGATAGCGACAGAATTTAACTACTCGGAGATCAATCTTAACTGCGGATGCCCCAGTAACAGAGTTCAGAATGCCCGATTTGGCGCTGTAATGATGAAAGATGCACAAAGAACAGCGGACTGTGTCTCAGCAATGCTTGATGCCGTTAATGTTCCCATTACCGTAAAACACCGGACAGGCGTTGATGAGAACGATTCATACGATTTCTTGCGTGATTTCGTTGGCACAGTCTCTGAAAAAGGATGTCAAACGTTTTTAGTGCATGCCCGCAAAGCTTGGTTGTCGGGACTTAGTCCGAAGGAAAATAGGACTTTACCGAAACTGGATTATGAGAAGGTGTACAAGTTAAAGAGTGATTTCCCGAACCTAGAAATTATTATTAATGGCGGAGTGTTAAGTATAGAAGAGGCTTCGCAGCATTTAAAAAAAACTGACGGTGTCATGATGGGGCGCGAAGCGTACACTAACCCGTACGTACTAGCAACCGTTGATAGAGATATATATCAAAGGCATGGTAATCCAAAACCTCGACAGCAGATAATCGAAGAATACTCGCTCTTCATTGAACATGAACTTGCCAATGGCGTAAAATTACATCAGTTGACACGTCATATCCTTGGTCTTTTCCACGGGATGCCGATGGCAAGATCATTCAGGCGACACATCAGCGAAAATGCCTGCAAACCAAATGCCGATGTCAGCGTTCTAAAGGAAGCCCTGGCGAAAACGGAAGTACACCTGACATGACAAGTTTGCTGTCTCAGCTCAAAACAATGACAACAGTAGTAGCCGACACCGGTGACTTTGAAGCTATACAACAATATCAACCCGAGGATGCCACAACAAATCCATCGCTTTTGTTAAGAGCGGCCCAAATGCCCGCTTATCAAAGTCTGGTTAACTCAGTTATATCCGAAGTGCGCCATCTGAATCTTCCGTCTGATGAACAGATGTCTCACTGCACAGACCGTCTAGCGGTGAGGTTTGGGGAAAAGATTCTTGATATGATCCCCGGAAGAGTTTCTACAGAAGTAGATGCCAGGCTATCCTTTGACAAAAAAGCGTCAATTAAAAAAGCTATGAAATTGATATCAATGTATGAAGATGCAGGTATTGGTTCAGAAAAGGTTCTTATCAAACTGGCTTCAACTTGGGAGGGCATCTCTGCCGCTAAAGAACTAGAAAAACGCGGAATCAATACGAATTTAACACTTCTATTTAACTTTACTCAAGCTGCCGCAGCAGCTGATGCGGGGGTTTTTCTAATTTCGCCCTTCGTTGGCAGGATCCTTGACTGGTATTATGCTAATGATAATTCTCTTGACCTAAAGGGGGCTCATGACCCTGGGGTGATTTCAGTAACTCGCATATTTAATTATTACAAGCAGAACGACTACACTACAGTGGTTATGGGCGCAAGCTTTCGATCGACAGAGCAAATTCTCGAGCTGGCAGGGTGCGATAAACTCACAATCAGTCCAGCATTTTTGGATATACTTAGCAACGGGCGGGGAAAGATAGCTCGTAAACTCTATGCTGATAAAGCTGGGGAAGTTATTGAGACAGCTTCAGCGAGCGAAAAACAATTCCGATTTGAATTGAATGAGGATGCCATGACTACTGAAAAGTTGGCGGAAGGTATTCGAAGTTTCGTCTCTGATCAGCGGAAGCTAGAAGATTGGCTGAAGAATCTATAGTCATGTTTACTCAGATAAAAGATTATTTTGAAAAAAACATTCTGCAAACTCGCAATGACGAGCCACACGATAGACTTCCAGAAGACTTAGCAATGGCAGCGCTCCTAATAGAGGTCATGATTGTCGATGGTGATTTTTCCAAAGATGAACTCACATCAATTGCGGAAACTTTAAAACGATTGTTGAATTTGAGTACTGAAAATGTTCAAGAATTGATTGCCCTGTCTCGGGCTGAGGTGGACGATGCAACATCTCTCTATGAGTTCACTCGTCATATCAACCAACACTTTGACCTGGGCCAAAAAATGCAGTTGATGACTTCAATGTGGCATGTGGCTTTCGCTGACGGGCATCTAGACAAGCACGAAGAAGGCATTATAAGAAGAGTTTCAGAACTAATTCATCTGCGTCATGGAGAATACATAAAATGTAAGCTTGCCGCTAAAAACTTACCTTATTGAGTACTAAATTAGTAATCGTCATCTTCACCAAAATCGTCCTCAATGGCACCGTCTTTTGACAAATAGCTCCGTCTTTGCCGATAGATATCCCTAACGAAAACATATTCATCACCCGAGACTAAATCATCGACTCCTAACAGACCTGCTCTAGTAGAGAGGAGACTAACCCCGGTCATGCTATTACGCAAACTGACATTAGAGTGATATCTTAAAGGATTTGTGAAGGTATCAACGAAACGCGATGGTGCGTCTCGCAAGCTTGACGGGCCAAGAAAAGGAATCATCACATAAGACCCTTCGCCTACTCCCCAAACTGCCAATGTCTGACCAAAATCCTCTGGCTCACGTTTTGGCATCTCAAAAAATTTACCTGCAACATCAAAAAAACCAGCCAGTCCTATAGTTGAGTTTATTAAGAAGCGGCCTGTACTGTAGGCAAGACCGTCCATTTTTCCTTGCAATCCGCTGTTAGTTGCATTGGTTAGTTCTTCAAGATTCGAGAATACATTTGCTATCCCTTGCTCAACGGGATCTGGTGTTAGATTAGAGTATGCGCGAGCCATAGGCTCGGCAATCACTTGATCAAGCGAGTCGTTAAGAGTAAATACAAGCCGATTAAGTGGTTCTAGAGAGTCATTCTCGCCATCACCAGACGCTAAGACCATTGACGACCAGAAAAATAGAAGCGCCAGAAACAGATTTTTCATAATTACCCTCACTCAGAGATGTTTTTAAACGATGTGACGATATTGGGAATATATTACTCCGCTTCCGTGTTTTCGCCAACAGCATTTAGGCCTTTAATTTATCATAGTGTTAAAGAAAGAATATACTTGACCGTGAATTCAAACTATTAGCTTCTAGCAATCTCATGGCAAAGTCTGCCATCAATGATTTTCCAAGCTTCGTCTAAACGTTTCGATGAAACTGGAGTCTTAGTTCCCAACTGCTGCGCAAATAATGACACGCGGTATTCCTCTACTTGCCAATGAAAGTTTCTCAGACTGTTATATAAACTAATCGAGATGATGTCCTTTTTTTTCATCACACTATCATAAGTATCTACGTATTTTCGTAACTGACGTGAATATTCCTGATCGCGAACTATGTTTCTTTTCAATTTTTCCAATCGAATTTCTATTGCACTAATGTAGCGTCGATATTCAATAACATTAGTCGTAGTCAAAACACTTATAGTCTTAGACGAAAATAGAAAATCTAATTGTCTATCAATATCTTGTTTGGCATATTCGAATGTTAGCGTTAGCTCCGTTAAAGATTTTCGAATCTTATGCAGTGTGGGCAGCAGTTCTTCAATGCAATTCGACATAGTTTGAGCAATTGAAACGACCGAATTAATTCCTGTGTCAAAGCTTCTCTCAAATTCTTCTCGAGTTCTGACCACTTTTTGCGGACCAAAGATAGCTTCTTGAATAGCCGCATTGATCAAGTTCTCAGCCAAACCATTTCGGCCATTAAAGCCAGCGGCAAGCAGCAAAAGGTCATGCCCTTTTAATAAATCTTTAGATAGATATTTTGTAACGTCTTTCGCCTTTAGAAGAGCAAGTCTCCTCTGACCTTGTCTTGTAATTAACTCTGCCTCTCTAATATTATCGGCCATTTCTATTGATACGGAATCCATACAGTCTCTTAGCGCGGGCCAAGCGGTAATTAAAAACCCGCTGCTGCGAAATTGCACTCTTTCTGGTAATTCTGGAAAATCCCATTGCTTTATTCCTAACCGAGTAAAGTCTCTAATACTATCTTCATCTCGATCCACGTTAATCCAATTTTTAAATTCCTGCCTTATTTGCCTCAAATCCCGTGATGAAGCTATTATCTGATGGCTATCATCAACCAGCAAAAAGTTCATTCGGTACCAGTCATCAATTTTTTGGTGTTGCCAATCATTCTGACTCACAATAATACCGAATAACTTTTTTAGCTGATCGCTTAAAGCACTAGTTAAATCATTCTGATAAGGTGGAATCTGTTCAAGTATCTTATCTATGGTATCCGGAATGGGTACCATTTTTCGGCGTAAGTCTTTGGGAAGACTTTTCAAAAGCGCAATACACTTATCCCGGATCATCCCTGGAACTACCCAATCAAAAAAGCTTATCGGAACTTGATGAAGCAATGCTGTGGGTATTAAGGCACTAACACCATCCTCTGCATGTCCGGGTTCAAAACGGTATCGCAGCTCAATTTGACATCCTTCAAAATCAAGTGTTTTAGGAAATTGGGCTAAATCCCTCTCACTCACGCTCCTCAGCATCAGATAATCTAGGTTCATCTGTAAAATTCTGGGATTTTCTTTCTCGGCCTTTAACCTCCAGTTTTCAAAATCACTAAGATTGCAAACACCTTTGGGTACCCGACTATCATAAAAATTAAACAAGACATTCTTATCGACCATTATATCTCGCGTTCGGAAACGGTCCTCGAGAGCCAGCACCTCTTTCACTAAATCATGGTTATTTTTGTGAAAAGATCCCTCCCCTTCATAATCTATATCCACCAGTGCTCTCCGCATAAACTCATCACGAGCCAGTTCAGGCATAATTTTGCCGAAATCAACTTTTGCTCCTTGAGGCATACCCAATCCAAAAAGTGTTTGATTCTTTTTGGCCATAACCCGACCTGTGGATCTGTCGTAAAAATACTCGGGGTAAGTAGTTTTTAAGAGATGTGCTCCCAAAGAAGAGATCCAATTCGGATCGATTTTCGCTACGTTCAATAAGTAAGGTTTCTCTGTATCCAATAACGATGCAGCTACGATCCATTTTGGTGGCTTATTTATTACAACAGAGCCAGGAAAAATGAAAAACCTTCGATTGCGGGTTCCTAAGAATTCAACATTTTCTTTTCTAACTGCTACTTGGTCGAGCAACCCGGATGCTATTGCTGTATGAATACTTTTATAGTTGCCTCGTTTTGGCTGCTCGGGCAACTTTAAACTCCTGCAAGAACGTCTGAGCTGATAAAATAAGTTACGCCACTCTCTTAATCTGGTTTCAGATAGAAAATTCCTTTTACAATATCGGGAAAACTGACGTTTCGACATGCCGAGTCTAGCGTTTTCGAGATCATGCCAGAGATTGACCCACGAAAGAAAATCCGATTCCTTATGGATCCATTTTGCATGCGCCTTGTTTACATGTTTCCCATTTTCTGATGATCTTAGCCTCGGGTCTTGAATGCTTAGACCACTTGTTATAATGAGAAGATCATTTAAAGCCCCCGTTTTTGCTGATTCTACAAGCATTCGCGCTAATCGAGCATCAAGTGGCAAAGATGCCATTGCCTTACCAATTTTTGTCAAAGACCCTCTGGCATCTATAGCCTGTATTTCTTCGAGCAATCTATAACCATCATTGATCATTCTCCTATCTGGCATGTCTATGAAAGGGAAACGTCTAATTTCACCAACGCCCAAATCTAACATACGCAAGATCACAGTGGCTAAATTGGTTCGAAGGATCTCGGGGTCTGTATATGCTGGACGACAGTCAAAATCTTGACTAGTGAATAACCTATAACAAATTCCGGGTTTTTCTCGGCCAGCTCGACCAGCTCGCTGATCCGCGCTGGCTTGGGAAATTGGTTCAACCTGAAGCCTTTGAATCTTTGAACGATAGCTGTAACGAGAAATGCGCGCACGACCCGTATCAACTACAAATGCAATCCTCGGCACCGTTAACGAAGTCTCAGCAATATTAGTTGCTAGTACCACGCGACGCAATTTGCTTGGGAAGAAAATCTTTCTCTGTTCATTTAGACTTAGTCGGCCGTAAACCGGCACAACGTCGATAGTTTGATGAAATATTGTTCGAATCAATCGGCTTATATCATGTATTTCTTTCTCACCACTTAGAAACACTAATATGTCACCCTCTCCATCGTCACGAAGGATATCTGTTACACATTCGACAACTAATTTTTCGACATCATGCTTGGGATCTTTATCAACCAAGTAATTAATGTCGACAGGATAATTCCGTCCTCCTATCTCTATAATTGGGGCTTTTTTAAAATGAGCAGAAAATTTTTCAACATCAATAGTTGCAGAGGTGATGACTACCTTAAGGTTACTTCTTTTTTTCAATAACTTTTTTATATAGCCGAGCAGAAAATCGATGTTAAGGCTTCGCTCATGGGCCTCATCAATTATCAATGTATCATATGCTAAAAGTTGTTTGTCCCTTTGTATTTCTGACAACAGAATGCCATCTGTCATCACCTTAATGTAACCATCAGGCGATTTTTTTTCTGAGAATCGAATTTGATATCCGACCAAATCACCAAGCTGAGATCCTAATTCCTTTGCAATGCGTTCAGCAACATTTTTTGCAGCTATTCTGCGTGGTTGCGTGTGCCCAATCAAACCCGAGAGTCCCCTACCTGCTTGCAAACAGATTTTTGGTATTTGAGTTGTTTTCCCAGAACCTGTTTCACCAGAAACAATTGTCACGGGATTCGATTTAACTAGATCTGATATTTCAAGGACATGGCTACTAATAGGTAACATGGGGTAATGCAAAGTTGGAATTTTGCGTCGACGCTGTTCAATCTTTTTAAGCTCTTTGGTAAAATCAGCGGACCAATCAGACCATTGTTCTCGTGCACAAGAATGGGATAAGGCTTTTGCTTTAATACTCAACAACTGTTTGATCAAACGAGGTTGAGCTGTGCACATAGTACTGCTGCTAACTTGATCTTTTAGCTTTCTAAAGGCATCTTCAGTGAGAGGCATATCCAACATACGCTTGAACTAGTGATCGCCCTTTTGCAGCCATATGCAACACCCGGCTTCTTGTTTAATGGATCTCAACCTCTTCATATGGAGACGAACCTCGTCTTCCGAGGCTCGTATCACACGCAGTGTGGATGTTCTCTCATTATCATGATCGCGGCTTCCCAAGTCATAAAGATCATCCGTTTTGGCAAGTACAGTTGCACTGATGTCCAGGCTAACTTGGCCACCGGACATGAGAAGGTAAATGTCCGCTAGAATCTCCGCATCCAAGAGAGCACCATGAAAATCTCTCTGTGAGTTGTCAACGTTATATCGCTTGCATAGGGCATCCAAGTTATTTCTTTGGCCAGGATGTTTTTGCTTTGCTAGCATGAGTGTGTCGGTGATTTCATGACTCAGATCAAGCGGCATAATATCAGAGCTGAGCTTGCTCAATTCGTGATTTAAAAAACTTATATCAAAGGGCGCATTGTGTATTACGAGTTCCGAGTCATTCAAAAACTCTAAAAATCCCCCCGAAATAGCCTCAAAGGTGGGTTTATCGTCTAAAAATTCGTTTGTTATGCCATGCACCGCAATTGCACCCTCATCTATCTTGCGCATAGGATTTAAATATTGATGATATCTTCTACCAGTCAGCTTCCTATTAATTAGCTCAACGCAACCAATTTCAATTATCCGATGATCCTGACTCACTTCTAAGCCTGTTGTCTCAGTATCTAAAACAATTTGTCGCATTGCAGTACTCTCAGCATTTAATGTCCTTTAATTTCACTGATCAAAATTTCATCAGTCGCCTCATTTGCAAGTTGATCGGCGCGCTCGTTATCTCGGTGCCCACTGTGCCCTCGCACCCATTGCCAATTGATCCGGTGTTCTCCTATGGCGGTGTCGAGCTCTTGCCAAAGATCGACATTTCTAACCGGTTTGTTGCTGGCTGTCCTCCAGCCTTTTTGTTTCCAGTGTTTCATCCATTTCGTAACGCCATTAAGCACATAAGTCGAATCAGATGTGATCGTCACCTGGCATGGTTCCCTCAGAGCACTAAGTCCTTGAATGACTGCTCTCAACTCCATACGGTTGTTGGTAGTTTGCTTCTCACCTCCTCGAAGAGTTTTCTCGGAATCTTCATAGCGCAGAACCACTCCCCAACCACCTGGACCAGGATTCCCTCTGCATGCTCCATCCGTATAGATTTCAACATTTTTCATTGTGGTCACGTAACAATTAATCTAGGGCTTGCGAATATTTTCCAATCGCACGCCGTGACCACTGGTATGTTGGTAACTGGGCGCTGACTGTTTCCAGATATTCATCTTCTTATTCATTCCTTGGATCTCACGTTTCATTGCATGGATGATATATATATTGCCAAAGGGCAAATTAAGTTTTTCGCACCATCGCTCAAATCTTGAAGTTGCTATAAGTTTTGCGCTTGGTTTGCAAATCAGACGATGTGCCCTGTAGTAAGATGCAGTCACCTCGAACCCAAGTAAGGATAACCAATCAACCACGCGACCTAACCGCAAATTATGGAATCTATATTGGATTTTCTCAGTTAATATTTGCATTGGAAACTTATTTATTCCGTGCAGACCAAATGGGTTAAAAACGAACAGTAAAAGATGCCCACCCGGTGCCGTGACTCGGCAGGCTTCAGAAAGGACCGCTTTCGGGGATAAGGAAAATTCAAGCGAATGCTGAAGCAAAGTTACATCAATTACCCCTGAGGGAATAGGTAATTCATCATAGTTACATATCGCAGCATGAGAGCTATTCATCTCTGTCGGGTGAAGACTGAATCTATGTAATTGTCCAAAACTGTTAGTGCTATGAACATTTTCTGATAAACCCAATTGAAGAAGACGGTAACCGGGCAGTTGAGAAAAATATTCGCAAATGAATTGATGCTCATACTCATTAATATAAGCACCGAAATCACTCTCATACCATTGTCGAAGATGCTCAGCAGAACGCGCCAGATCAACGACTTTGAAACGCTGAAGAAATTTTTCTTTAAAATTACTCATTCGTGTATAAAACATTTTAGGATGACTGAAAGACAATTGGCTCTTATTATGTTCATTAAACTCCATAAAAACTAGCGCGAGATTGTAAGCTCATGCAAATTTTAAAATCAGATATTAATGTTATCGCTTTGCCAGCTCTAAGTGACAACTATATATGGATATTAGCCTCAGACAAAATGAACGGTATCTATGTTGTTGATCCAGGAGATTCAAGGCCCGTATTAAATTGGTTAAATAACAAACACCTCCCTTTGAAGGGTATTCTAATTACTCACCACCATCCGGATCATGTAGGAGGCGTGAGTGACTTACTGGCTCATTGCAACGTTCCAGTTTTCGGACCGAGAGACTGCCCGGCACTCTGCGTAACTCACCCCCTAGATGAGGGAGATGCCGTTGACTGTCTCGGGTTGAATTTGCATGTATTGTCGGTACCCGGACATACCTTAGATCACATCGCATATTTTTCCGGAACTCATGATAACCAATCACCAATACTTTTCTCAGGCGACACACTTTTTGCAGGAGGATGCGGGAGGCTTTTTGAAGGAACAGCCCAGCAGATGCTCTTTTCTCTAGAAAAGCTTTCATCTCTACCAGCCCAAACCAGTGTGTTTTGTGGGCATGAATACACCATATCTAATTTACTCTTTGCAGCAGCAGTGGAACCGGAGAACAAAGACATTGAATCACGCTTAAAAAAGGATAAAAAACGCTTGGCAGAAGGTAATCCTACCTTACCAACTACCATAGGCTTAGAAAGACGTACCAATCCATTTCTACGCATCAAAGAACCTGCCGTTGTATCAAAAGTCTTATCAAATACGGATGAAAATTGTAATGAACCAGTTCACATCTTCGCAGCCTTGCGAAAATGGAAAGACAACTTCTGAATCAATGTCGTTGAAAAATAGTACCCTAGTGTCACTGTTTTAATGCTTCAATGCTTCAATGCTTTAATGCTTTAATGCTTTAATGCTTTAATCTTTTAGAACTATGCTTTAAGTATTCGACTTGAAATTATTCCTTTCCAAATGTCTTAACTTGCATCACCCATTGGTGTTTTCCTTGTTGATCTCGCTGATAAATTGTGGCTGTGCCGACATCCCATCTCTAGCTCTAACTCTAGATCATCATGAGAAGAAAAAGAGCAACATATTCCAAGTATCAACCGATTCAGACATAGAAAAAAAAAATAGCTCAAGTTCCATTTCGAAAATGGATTCTGGATTACTTGCTTTAGCGAGGCCATCACAATTGCCGATTTGGCATAAAATTCGTAATGGTTATCAATTACTACCTAGCAATCCGCCTCGCAGTGTTGCTGCTTTTCGACGAGAATATTTAGGCCGACGCGAATATCTTTCGATTGTTCTTGAAAGATCTAGACCTTTTATATTCTATATCACAGAGCAACTCAAATTAGCCAACATGCCGCTCGAAATAGCGCTACTTCCGATCATAGAAAGTGGATATGATCCTTTCGCAGATTCCAAAAGTCATGCCGCTGGATTATGGCAATTTATTCCAAGCACGGGTGAATATTTTGGCCTTGAACAGAATGATTGGTATGACGGCCGGTTGGATTTAGTTAATTCCACACGAGCTGCTTTAGAATATTTAATGTATTTGTATAACCATTTTAACCATGACTGGTTTTTAGCCCTCGCAGCATATAATGCTGGTGAAGGTTTTATAAATAAACGCATCATGGAAAGTTTAAAGAGTGGCCTATCAGGCGATTACTGGTCACTACAACTGCCTCGTCAGACAAGCGAATATGTGCCGCGATTACTTGCAATAGCGGATATCGTCAAAAATCCTCAACACTATGCTGTAAAATTACCACATATTCCAAATCGTCCGTTTTTCGATATAATTTTGCTTAACAAGCAAATAGACGTTTCGCTGTTACTGCAAAAAGGGTTCCTGTCGATGAACAACTTCAGTGTGCTGAATGCCGCGATCCTTGAGTCGATAACACCTCCACTAAGGCCGTACCATCTTTTAGTGCCAACTTACAAAAGCGAAACGATTCGAACTATTTTGCACACATGGCGCGAGGAGGCATGGAGAGCACGAAGCGAGTACTCGGTGGTTTTTGGCGATACGCTAAGCGAAATAGCGCAAAAACATAACGTTGATGTTGATTGGTTAATGAAAACCAACAATCGAATGTCTGACCATCTCTCGATTGGCGAAAAGCTCTTAATACCAAATAAAGGATATTTGCCGAGCAAGGAAAAAGAAACAAAGGAGAACTTTATCTACTACCGGATAGTTGCAGGAGATTCTTTGTCCAAGATAGGCCATCAATTTGATATGACTGTGGATGAGATCAAGCGCATCAATCTGCTGCAAAATGATTTAATAAATGTTGGACAAATCTTGAGAGTTCAATCAGCGAGGCAAATCTACTACAATATAAAGTCAGGGGACACCTTGTCTGGAATTGCAAAAAAATACGGAACTACGGTAGAGCAAATAATCGACTGGAACAATATCCAAAATAGTCAACTCATCTATCCAGGCCAGACATTGTTGATATACTTAGATTAACAATATTAGAAATCGCATCTTTGGGATCAGGCAAAAAGAGTTTCAGAGATGCGATTGCAGAAGGTAAAAAACAATAGGTTGCCTCTTCTGGTTTTAATACTTACCAATAATGAAATCTCATATTACATTAGGGAACTGCCAATTCTTCTATGCGTTCTATGCGTTCTTTGCGTCGACTCATTCTCTTGATGGCAAGATGAACGCTAGAACCAGTTACAGACCAAGTTTTTCCGCGGTGAGTCTAAATCCCTAAATCATTGAACCATGCAATAAATCATCTCCATCTGATCATTCATACATCATATGGGTGATGAGATTGAAGAGAATCATCTGCCTTTGAGAGTAGTTGTCTTAGTATGCAAGAAGGAGATTATTTTGAACTGAAACGCAGAACTTGATGTTACAAAATCTGCATTTAAACTTACCCCTCGGTCACTGTTAAAGTTTGAACAGCAAATAAGGTTTTAGGTATTTATCTTTCATTTTCTCACTTGCGACATCTCAATGACTCCGCTCTGGTAAGCCTGCATCTCTCTATTAGAAAATGCTGACCAACTGGAACTAACTAAATTTTTAAGGTCCTCAGTGGTCAATCCTTCAGGACCACCCATATTTGTTTGTTCCAAACTGACAAGATAAAATTGGCCATCGAAGCTAACGAAATTTCCATAAACAGAATGCATGTCAGGTATCATATCAAACACAAACCTATTGACCTCGGCATTTAGCTCTCGATCCCATCGCTTTGCTCCGAAAACAACCTGCCACTCTAAACCCGCAGATTTTGCTATCTCCTCTATGGTCTGACCATCTTCAAGTTGAATCATGAATTCACTGCGACGTTGCTCAAGAATCATTTCTACCTTGAACTCCGATATAATCTTATGGATATCATTCCTTACCAGATCAAAAGGCTTCTGCTCTGGCAACATGTGATCTTTCAACTTTACAACAAAATAGCGGTCACCGCCGACCGAGACCACTTCACTAGCAAACTTTTGCACCATCACCTCGTCGTCAAATGCAGCCTCTACCAACTCGGGATATGCTCCAAGGCCTAAACCCCCGCTCCTGCTTAAAGGCTCAGAGACACCGGCCTTAAGTCCCAGCTCAAGTCCTAATTCGACTAGAGAATCTGCGTTATAACTCAACTCTCCCAAAAGAGCCAATTTCTCTGGCAGCAATTCGTCTAGTCGCTCTTGCCGAATAGTTGAAACAATTCTTTCACGCTCCGAGTCAATGTTATATGAGGTTCTTTCCACATCTAAAAGTTTTACCAGATGAACTCCAGCATCCGTAAGGATTGGCTCTGACACTTCTCCAACTCGGAGCTTGCTCAGCGCCTGTTCAAATTTTTCTGGAAAAGCACTGCCATCCGAATAGCCCAAATCGCCCCCAATGCTTGAAGAACCTGCATCAATAGAATGCTTCTTAACTAGAGCCGCAAAGTCTACCCCATCTGAAATTTGACGCCTGACTTCACTAGCCAATTTGTCACTACCAATATCAAATAAAATATGGGCCGCTCTTCGAAAGACTGGCTGGGTAAAGTCCTCTTTCTGTTCAGCGAAACGTCTGATAACATCTTCTTCCGATATTTCGTATTCAGATAACAAAGAATCTGGACTAAGCTCAATATACTCAAAAATAGCTGTTTCCTGTGACTGGAATTGGGCTTTATTCTGCTCAAAATATTCGGTCAGTTCAGCCTCAGAGGGATCGACAAGCTCTTCGATTGTTGCCAGAGGAAGTTTAAGGTAATAATAATCTCTTGTCTGACTTACGAGTGACGTCAAACGATCTACTTCTCTCGGGGTAACGAAGCTTGAATGGCGCAATCCATTTAACAGCTGAAAACGAATTATTTCTTCAGTAAGACTTTGCTTGTAACCAGCATTAGTAAATCCGCGATTCCTTATAAAATACCTGTACCTATCTTCATCAAACTTTCCCTCGGTTTGAAAGAGCTCTGAGTTAATAATTAGGTCTGCCAATTTTTTAGGAGATGCAGCCATCGATCCATTAGCCGCATGATTAAACAGAGCTTTGGCTCCAATCAACTGCTCCACGGCGATAGGATACAGAATGTCTTCATCCAGTTGCTCTTCAGACATTCCATTGTTTTCTAGAAGAATACGAGTTTTGATTTGCTGAAGTTTGAAAGCAACATCTTGCTCTGTGATGATATGATCGTCTACTGAAGCTACCTCTGTGGATCCTGCTCGAGTGAGCGTCAGTGTACCTGCGCCAGAAAAAGCGAATATAATAGCTATGAGCCCTACGATGCCTATTGCTACACCGCGGATTTTAGATCTAAAGTTATCTAACATAATAAAGCAGGCCAACTAACAAAAGGGGCGCTTGAGGCGCCCCTTTTTAAGACTTTTCGATACGTCGATTATATATCTAGTTCACAGCGTCTTTCAGTGCCTTACCAGCTTTGAAGCTGGGAACGTTAACCGCTGCTATTTGTATTTCAGACCCAGTTTGTGGGTTACGCCCAGTCCTTGCAGCCCTATGCTTAACAGAATAGGTACCAAAACCAACTAGAGATACTTGATCTCCATTACTTAATGCGCTAGTTATAGCTTCAATGGCCGAGTCTAATGCTCTTCCCGCAGAAGCTTTTGAGATGTCCGCGCCTTCAGCTATCGCATCTACTAATTCAGATTTATTCACTATTTTTCCCCTTTTATGAATTTTTTTGAGTTTAACGTTTCCAGTTATCACAAACATCGCCCGCGGACGTCTTTCATAAGTAACTTTATACCAACACTAATTTAGGGGTCAAGCATACTTTCACAAATTAGCCCATTTGAGTCAATTAATGCGTATTTGCAATGCCTGAGGCAATGTCTTCTTTGGCCGCTGAACTAGCTTTATTAAATTCTTCATCCGAAAGGGGCGTCGGTTTTGACTCAAATGCTATATCTAGAACCTCATCTATCCATTTGACCCTACATATTTTCAGATCATTCTTTATATTATCCGGTATTTCTTTGAGGTCACTTGAATTTTCATCAGGAATAACGACCGTGGTAACACCCCCTCGATGGGCTGCTAGAAGCTTCTCTTTTAAGCCCCCTATCTTAAGAACCTGACCCCGCAATGTAATCTCTCCTGTCATGGCGACTTCAGCTTTGACTGGCGTACCCGTGAGAACTGAAACCATAGCCGTGCACATACCGACTCCCGCCGACGGTCCGTCTTTGGGCGTCGCTCCTTCCGGAACGTGAATATGTAAGTCATTCTCTTGATGAAAGTCTTTTCGAATCCCTAAGGTCTTTGCGCGACTGCGAACTACCGTTAATGCTGCTTGGATAGACTCTTGCATCACATCACCTAAAGATCCCGTCTTTACAACTTTGCCCTTGCCGGGTATTGCGGAAGCTTCAATAGATAACAATTCTCCCCCGACGGACGTCCAAGCAAGCCCAGTAACTTGTCCGATCTGATTTTCATCCTCTGCACGACCGTGCTTAAACCTCCGGACACCAATCATATCCTCAAGGTCCTTCGCATCTACTACTTCATCTGATCGCTTCTTCGCTCTTACATGTTGCGTAACAACCTTACGACACACCTTCGCGACATCTCGCTCTAAACCTCGCACTCCTGCTTCACGAGTGTAGAAACGTATTATATCTTTCAGCGCATCTTGCGTGATAGTGAGCTCATTGTCTTTCAAACCATTTGACTTGCGCTGCTTTGGCACTAAATATTTCTCTCCAATAGCAACCTTTTCATCTTCGGTATACCCAGGGATTCTGATGACCTCCATACGATCTAATAAAGGACCTGGGATATTTAAAGAATTTGATGTGCAAATAAACATCACTTCTGAGAGATCATAATCGACCTCAAGATAGTGATCATTGAAGGTGTGATTCTGCTCAGGATCGAGAACTTCCAAAAGTGCCGAGGCCGGATCGCCACGATGGTCCATCCCCATTTTGTCAATTTCGTCCAACAAAAAGAGTGGATTTTTCGCTCCTACCTTTGACAATTTTTGAATTATTTTGCCAGGAAGTGAACCGATATAGGTTCGTCGATGTCCTCGGATTTCGGCCTCGTCCCTGACTCCTCCAAGGCTCATTCGCACAAATTTCCGTCCCGTCGCTTTGGCTATTGATTCACCCAAAGAAGTCTTACCAACCCCGGGCGGCCCCACAAGACATAACACAGGTCCTTTTAGTTTTTTAACACGTTGCTGCACAGCCAAGAATTCGACAATACGTTCCTTGACTTCATCCAATCCATGGTGATCATTATCCAAGGTTTTTTCAGCGTCTTTGAGATTATGCTTGACACGTGTCCTGATCTTCCACGGAACACCAATCATCCAATCTACATAATTCCGAATCACGGAAGCCTCGGCAGACATTGGGGACATCATCTTTAACTTGTTCAATTCTGTTTTGCATTTGTCCAAAGCGGCTGCAGGCATTCCAGAGTCCACGACCTTCTTCTCCAATTGATCCAGTTCTGATATACCCTCATCCATATCACCAAGTTCTTTTTGAATGGCTTTCATCTGTTCATTCAAGTAATATTCTCGCTGACTCTTCTCCATCTGTTTTTTTACACGACCACGAATCCGTTGCTCAATTTGGAATAGGTCAATTTCTGATTCCATTAGTCCCATTAAATGCTCAAGGCGCCCCTTAAGACCTGACACTTCCAAAATACCCTGCTTCTGCTCGAGATTGAGTGTCATATGGGAGGCGATGGTGTCGGCGAGTCGATGAGGATCGTCGATACCGCTGACTGTAGCAATCACCTCAGCGGGAATTTTTTTACTTAAATTAACATACTGCTCAAACATTGCGATGGTAGACCTTAGAGTCGCATCAATCTCTGTTTCGTCAATTTCGGCGCTTTCGAGTCTCTTAACAATAGCGGCTCCGAAGGCTTCCCCATCAACCTCATTATTTAGCTCAACCCTCGTGATTCCTTCTACCAAAACCTTTAGCGTTCCATCCGGTAGTTTAAGCATTTGTAATATGCTGGCTAAAGTACCAACCTTGTATAACTGCTTGATATTTGGATTGTCTTCGGATGGGTCACGCTGGGCAACGAGCACCACCAGCTTATCCTCATCCATTGCGGCTTCTAACGCCAGAATAGATTTTTCTCTCCCAACAAAGAGGGGCACCACCATATGTGGGTAAACCACCACATCTCGAAGTGGTAAGATGGGAAAGGGCCTATCTTCAGTCTCAAAATGCTCTCCGGTCATAGCAGCTCCAGTTTAATTGGGTATACTTGTTAGCTGTCCTAATGGGATTCAAATATATTTAGCTTGCCGCAAAATAAAACGGCTTTTAGAGGAAACGAACTGTAGTGTCTCCAGAATTCTATGCTTCTTCACTCACCGCTAACTTAAGATCTTGCTGTTCATAGACCAAAAGAGGCTCATTTTCTCCATTTATAACAGATGCATCAACTACTACCTTAACCAGATCAACTTCGGAGGGAGCTCTATACATCGTATCGAGAAGCACTGTTTCTAGGATAGATCTCAACCCCCGCGCGCCAGTCTTCCTATCAATAGCTTTATCGGCTATGGCATTCAAGGCATCATTCCGAAGGTCTAAATCGACGTTTTCCATGCTAAACAACGTCTGATACTGCTTAAAAAGCGCATTTTTCGGCTCCACCAGAATCGCTACCAGAGCCTCGCGATCAAGTTCTTGCAGTGTTGCAACAACTGGCAGACGACCTATGAATTCTGGTATCAAGCCGTAGCTGATAAGATCACTCGGTTCTACATCCAGCAAAGTTTCACCTATCGATTTTTGGTCATCTTTGCTATTCACTGCGGCACTAAATCCTATGCCGCCTTTTTCAGATCTATCGCGTATCACCTTTTCTAGTCCAGAAAAAGCGCCCCCACATACAAATAAAATATTAGATGTATCTACCTGAAGGAACTCTTGTTGCGGATGCTTCCTGCCTCCCTGAGGAGGAACAGAAGCTATCGTTCCTTCTATTAACTTCAACAAGGCCTGTTGAACGCCCTCGCCTGAAACATCTCTAGTGATCGAGGGATTGTCCGACTTACGAGAGATCTTATCAATTTCATCAATGTAGACAATGCCGCGCTGGGCTTTTTCTACATCGTAATCGCATTTTTGCAGTAGCTTTTGAATTATATTTTCAACGTCTTCACCGACATAACCAGCTTCGGTGAGTGTGGTGGCATCAGCTATGGTAAATGGAACATCGAGCAATCGTGCCAAAGTCTCTGCCAATAAAGTTTTACCACTTCCAGTTGGGCCGATCAACAATATGTTGCTCTTACCCAACTCAACCGAGTCAGCGGCCGGACGGTCGCTCTCTCCAACCTGAAGTCTCTTATAGTGGTTGTAAACAGCCACTGAGAGGATCCGTTTAGCTCGCTCTTGACCAATGACGTAGTCATCAAGTATGACTTTAATTTCCTTGGGAACCGGCAAAGACACATCCGAGTCTTCATTAACGTTCGCCTGTGCTTCCTCCGAAATAATATCGTTGCAAAGATCGACGCACTCGTCACAAATATATACTGATGGCCCTGCAATCAGGCGCCTTACTTCGTTTTGATTCTTACCGCAAAACGAGCAGAACAAAAGCTTCCCACCATCAGTCGTGCCGTCTCTTTCACTCAATGCAAGTCTCCACCAGTAGCTTCGATTTTATTTGTCTCGCTCTGCAAGATTAAAGATCGTCATTACAACCAAAAAGGTTAGCGATTCTCAGGTCTTTTGTCCAGCACCCCATCGACCAGACCATATATTCTTGATTCTTCAGCATCCATGAATGTATCTCTTTCTGTATCATCAGTTATTTTCTTTACCGATTTTCCAGTATGCTTTGCAAGAAGCTTGTTAAGTCGCGTTTTAGTCTTGATCATCTCTTCAGCCTGTATCTGAACGTCGGTCGCCTGCCCCTGAGCACCCCCACTTGGTTGATGGATCATAGTCCTAGAATTCGGCAGGCAGAAGCGCTTTTCAGGAGCTCCAGCGGCGAGTAGAAAGGCTCCCATCGACGCGGCTTGACCAATGCACATAGTACTCACATCAGGCTTGATAAATTGCATAGTGTCGTAGATAGACATGCCTGAAGTTACCGACCCACCGGGAGAGTTGATATAAAGGTGTATATCTTTGTCTGGATTCTCAGCTTCAAGAAAAAGCATCTGGGCTACGATTAAATTCGCAGAATGATCTTCAACGGGCCCAACCAAAAAGATGACCCTCTCCTTGAGTAGCCTTGAATATATGTCGTACGACCTTTCGCCACGGGATGTTTGTTCAACCACCATGGGGATAAGCCCGCTCGCTTTTGTGTCCTCTACCATCGTATTTTGTATACTCCCATAAACTTTATATGGATCTGCGGATGTATTTCAACATCCCAAATGTCATTCTCGTCTGAACGTTGATACTATTTTTCCATAACATATCATCAAGAATACCAATCAAAGCTCATTAAAATCTGGTTCTGGATCAGGTTTTATAGCATCATCATAAGCTTGAGACTGATCATTTATCTTCGCTTCAGCAAGCACTTTTTCAATGGCCATCTCTTCAAGCACATTCATCTCAATGGACTGCATCATCTCTGGCTTTGACTGATAATAGTCTATAACCTCCTGCGGATCCTCGTAGCTGGAAGCCAATCTCTCTACCTTCATCCGAACCGCAGTCTTATCCACAACGAGTTCTTCACATTTTATTACTTCTGCAAGCAGCAGTGATAGGGTAGCCCTGTAACGAGCCTTACCAAGAAACAAATCGTCAGGCACACTATCTAAATCAATTTCTTTTCCACCGCCGAATTGCTGCAACATCTGTCGCTTCAAAGTTCCTATCTCACTATCCACAAGCGCCTTAGGGACGTCTATCGGGTTAAGCTTATATAGTTCATTCATGACCCTAGATTTGATTTTGTTAGAAAGAATGTCGCCAAGTTCTCTTTCCATATTAGCACGGACCTCGTCTCGAAACTTATCCAGTCCACCATCGTTTACTCCAAAATGAGTAAAGAATGCGTCGTCCAATTCCGGGATAGATTTGGAAGCTATTTCTTTTATATCGATTACAAAAACTACCTCACTGCCCTTCAACTCCTCCGAATGGTAATCGTCAGGAAATGTTAGATCTAACGTCACAGTATCCCCAACTGAGCGACCGACGAGACCACTTTCAAAACCAGGTATCATAGCTCCGGATCCCAGGACTAATTTATGACCTTCTGCTTTACCGCCTGGAAATTCTTTATTGTCTTTTTTACCAACGAAATCAATCGTTACCTGATCTCCTTGCTCAGATGCTCTATCAACAATATCATACGTAGCCCTCTGATCTCGGAGCTTTTCGACGATACTGTCCACATCGGAATCGACAATTTCACAGATCGGCTTATCAATCTCTATGTCTGCGTAAGCTCCGAGTGTTATCGAAGGATAAATATCAAAAGTGGCGAGATACTCTAAGGTCTTCCCCTCCTCGTTATGCAATCCATCTATGCGCGGTTCCCCAGCTGGTCTGAGGCCTTCCTGTTTAAGAGCATCCATTAAACTAGAGTTGATCATCTCACCAACCACTTCCTGCCGAACGCCCTTACCATATTGCCGCTTCACAACATTGAGCGGCACCTTTCCTTTTCGAAAACCTTTAAGGTTGACTGTTTTCTTGGCTTGCTCCAGCCTATCTAACACCAATTGGTCGACTCGGTCAGCTGGCACTTCAATTTTTAATTGTCGTTCCAAACCTTCGCTCGACTCCACAGAAACCCGCATTGTCCTTCCTCTAGTTAAATCAGTTAATAGGATCCCTTTGGTGCGAAAGGAGAGACTCGAACTCTCACGGGTTACCCCACTGGAACCTAAATCCAGCGCGTCTACCAATTCCGCCACTCTCGCGTAAAGGCTTTTAGAATTTTATCACACGAACCGCTTTGCCCAATGTTCCATAGCAAACCAAGAAGGCGCAAAGTTTGCCATAACCGATAATTGACGGCAACTAATAAGGACTAGTCCCGACAAAATGTGGGCTCTACCAACAAATTAAAGCTCAAGACATCAAAAAAAACATCGCTTATCAAACCCGCATCAACGCCTATTTAGCGTTTTGCTCAGGAAAAAAAATGACCCACTGATGCGCGTGAGATGATAATCCATGCCAAATGAAACTCAAATTCTCTATCAAATATCGATCTTTTTGAGCTTACCCTTAATTTATGAAAATATATGAATATTCTATGCGCCATGGATTTTTTTACTCTTTTGGTAATATGATAATATCGCGAATTCCAAATTACGGAGAAATACGGTTTCAGGCCATGCAAATAACTGACTTTCACAGACTGAAAACGCCCAAAGTGACTGTCGCCAAAAGTATAGCAGAAATCACATTTTGCAGGCCTCGAAAACTTAACTCAATGAACACATTATTTTGGAGTGAATTACCCTCAGTTTTGGAAGGTATAGATAGAGAGGCCGCCGCAAGAGTGGCAATAATATGTACAAATGGTGAACACTTCACTGCCGGTATGGATTTGGCTATTTTCGAGCATATGTTGAGTCGTTTTGATGGTGAACCTGCTCGCAGGGCAGAGCAACTGCGGTTGGGCATATTTGAACTACAGCACGTGTATAACGTTATAGAAAAAATTCGTCTTCCTGTTATCGCTGCCTTAAAAGGTGCATGCGTGGGCGGCGGTGTCGATCTGATATGTGCTACAGACATTCGATTTTGCACTGAGGATGCGTTTTTTGTTATTAAGGAAACTGAGTTAGGGATTAACGCTGATGTTGGAACACTTCAACGACTTCAACGTGTAATGCCATCAGGACTCGCGCGCGAGCTTGCTTATACAAGCCGACCCATGGATGCGGCTGAAGCCTTATCCTGTGGCTTTGTAAATTTCGTTTCCAAAAACCATAATCAGCTTATGACGCATGCGCGTAACATCGCAAAAGACATAGCTGCTCATTCTCCCGTTGCAGTGCATGGCACAAAACTTGTGCTTTACTACAGTCGAAACCATAACGTTTCAGATAGCTTGAATTATGTAGCGACCTGGCAAGCCGGGATGCTGCAGGCAGCAGATATGCAAGAAGCTTTTCAAGCAAGAAAGGAGAGGAGGGCAAGTAAGTTTGAAGAGCTCTATCCGCGCAGGAGCGCGATAAAAAACATGATATTTAGCATGTAGACTTTCAAAATAAATAAAAGATGGAATTATCATAATTAATTTTAAAGAATCTTTCTTATGCGATTTACATTCTATAGCTTATTGAAATTACCACGGAGGAAAACTTGTCTATTTTTCGCCCTTGCATAGACCTCCACAACGGCCTAGTCAAGCAAATAGTAGGCGGTAAACTTACTCCGGATTCCGCGATTGTGAACCATGTGAGTCCTAATGATGCCGCATACTTCGCCTCTCTATATCGAGAAAAAAATTTAAAAGGAGGGCATATAATATCACTTGGCAAGAATAACCAGGATCAAGTGTTTTCTGCTCTGAAGACATTTCCTGGTGGTTTGCAATATGGAGGAGGTGTTACAGCGGAAAATGCCGAAGCATATATAGAGGCAGGTGCCTCACATGTTATTG